>Ga0316197_10000063_pt1 | contig 93173 bp, 82 predicted proteins | sample OudBiesiAoxic_MG_FD_204939 | JGI IMG/M metagenome (GOLD analysis project Ga0316197, IMG submission 204939) | Coastal sediment microbial communities from Oude Bieten Haven, Netherlands - site A oxic | ecosystem: Environmental > Aquatic > Marine > Coastal > Sediment | place: Netherlands... | reverse complement strand
TTGTCTGGCGACTATAGCGCTGTGGCTCCACCTGATCCCATGCCGAACTCAGAAGTGAAACGCAGTTGCGCCGATGGTAGTGTGGGGTCTCCCCATGTGAGAGTAGGGCATCGCCAGGCGCCCAATTTAAGAAGGCCATCCGAAAGGATGGCCTTTTTTCGTATATACAGTGAAAATGTTTATTGTTATACCATTCTGGATAAGTAAATGGTTATAAATTTGCGTAGGGAAAATCGGTAAGAACAAGACGGAAATTGAAATAACTAGTGGTTTTAATTATAAAATTTCTAACGTAGTTATTATCGTTTTTAACCAGCAAGAATGATCAGATACTTATTTAGGTTGGTATTATTCCAACCTAGAAAACTAGCGATCCAGCAGTCTTCTACCCCTTGAAATACTCTTCTCGCCTTTTAGCTATTTTCTAGCAAGTGATTCTAATACTAATCTAAACAAGTATCTGTTACTAAGCAGTACAAACTCTCCCAGCAATATCACCATAATCCTTAAACGCTTGATTGGCTAAAAACAGCATTGTCGCATTCTAGCGACCTACTCATATTCATAACGGCATCATGATTCTTCCTGTGATAATTGATTGTTTCTAAAATACGGAGAACTAGAATGCCATATATGCTTAGTTGCCAATGAACTATATAAAAGTAAGCGCTTAGTAGAAGGGGGGCGTTGAAAGCTGTCTGGTTGGTGAGGGAGAGCTTATACCTATGACTAAGTCTTTATCTAATCTTATCTTATTCTTTGGTTGGTATTATCTGAAGAGGTAAGAATGGTAGTGTTGATATGAAGTTATAGAATTGGTGATATTGGGAAGGGTAAGCCTGAGGGGGGTAATGAAGCCTGCAGTTAAAACTGCAGGCTTTTGTATCTTAGAAGATGATATGTGCCATTAATGCGATGACTGGTAGAGTTACGAGTGTGCGTAGAATGAAGATAACAAACAGTTCCCATGCTTTTACTGGTACTTTACTACCAATTAGCAGCGCACCAATTTCAGACATGTAGATAAGTTGTGTTACCGACATTGCTGCAATAACAAAACGAGTCAGATCACTTTCGATGCCAGAAGCTAGAATCGAGGGTAAGAACATATCCGCAAAACCGACAACGATTGTTTTAGAAGCTTCAGTGGCTTCTGGTATTTGTAGTAACTCTAGGAAAGGAATAAATGGCATTCCTAGGTAATCAAAAATTGGTGTATTTTCAGCAACCACTAACGCTACGGTACCTATTGCCATTACGACTGGCAGTACGCCGAAAACCATATCAACAGCATTTTTTAGACCATCAAGCGCGATCGCTTGAAAGCTTTTTACTTCGCGAGCTTTATGTAAGGCTTGCTCTATACCGAATGAAAATATGTTGTGTCCAGCTGGTACTGCTTCATTGTCTGTCGATACTTTTGAGCCATCAATGTAGGTATTCTTTTTATTCGATAGTGGTGGTAAACGTGGAACGATTATCGCGGCTACAAAACCAGCTAAGCAAACTGTTAAGTAAAATGGGGCAAACATATGCTCCAAGTTAACTTGTGCGATAACCACTAAGCTAAAGGTAATAGAAACTGCGGAGAAAGTTGTACCAATGACAGCTGCTTCACGCTGAGTATATAAACCAGTCTCATATTGCTTACTTGTAAGAAGTACGCCAACACTGCCATCACCTAGCCATGATGCAATACAGTTAACTGATGAACGACCTGGCAAGCCGAAGATTGGGCGCATTATTTTCGTAAATAAGGTACCGAAAAATTCAAGTAGACCAAAATTAAGTAATAACGGTAATAACATACCAGCAAAAATAAACACCGAAAATAATACTGGTAGTAAGTCATTGAGTACCAGCCCGCCAGTATCACCACTGTGAATCGCTTCAGGTCCTATATTAAGGAAAGTCATTACTGCAAAAATAGCACCTAGTTGCTGCACAATAAACCATGCCATCGTTGGGTTCAGTAGACCATTTAGAAAGCTATTATTTAAAATAAATTTAGGTTTAACTACTTTTGTTATTAAGGACAAAACAGCAGTAAAGCTAATGATAAAGGTTACTATCGCCGTTAACTTATCATCAAATAGGGTTTGAATTGTTTTCGCTAAAATCGCGATCGGAATGGTAATAGTGCCCTGATAATCGACGGGTGCCATAAAAAGAAAGACACCTAATAGAGAGGGAAGAAGGAACATAAGCCAATTGGCCGTTGTAATTGGCTTTGCTTGTACCTGATCCTGCATGATTAACCTTTATCTTATAAATTCACTAGTGTGAATGACTGCTTTTTATCCTTGCGGAATAACTATTCACTGATTATCCATAATCAGGAGGGAGAAGGTTACATTTTTTACGACTATTTGGGAATACTGTAAGTGCAGAATTGTCTATTTATGCACTATTTGTGAGGTTTTTATTCTTTGTATGAGAGCTGTAAAGGTAAAATCAATAAGTTATAAAAAAGCATATGGCTTTTAGTTATTGGCTATCGAGTTCTATTTTTTCCTAATAATAAAAAGGGAGGCTAACTAGCCTCCCTTTATATTTTACCTATTACGACTTAGCGCATGGTAACAAATTCTTCAGAGCCCGTAGGGTGAATGGCTACAACGCTATCGAAATCTGCTTTGGTCGCACCCATCTTGATTGCAACACCGAAGCCTTGAATCATCTCATCAACTGTAAAGCCAATGCCGTGTAAGCCAACCACTGTTTCTTCAGGGCCAGCACAAACTAACTTCATTTTACAAGGCTGACGATGAGATGTAACTGCAGTGTACATTGCGGTAAAACCGGACGTATACACTTTGACGTTATCTTCGCCATACTGTGCAATAGCTTCAGGCTCTGTTAAACCAATGGTACCGATCGGTGGGTGGCTAAATACAACAGTAGGGATTAGTTTGTAATCCATCTTGGCTTCAGTTTTACCGTTAAATAGACGTTCAGATAACTGACGTCCTGCTTTAACAGCTACAGGAGTCAGTTCAATACCACCTTCCATAATGTCACCAACACAATAAATACCAGCAACATTTGTTTGTTGGTATTCATCAACCTTGATATAACCACGTGAATTAGTTTCAACGCCCGTTGATGCTAGGTTTATTTTGTCTGTCGTTGGATTACGACCAATAGCCCAGATCAGTAGGTCGGTATTGTGCGACTCACCATTTTCGAAGTGTAATGTTGTTGAACCATCAGCTTCTTTGATGATTTCTTTAGGAATTGAATGCGTATGAAGGGTTGGACCTTCTGCATTCATGACTTCCACTAATGTTTCAACGATCAATGGATCAAAGCTACGCAGTGGTGATTCTTTACGAACGAACAGGTGAGTATCTGTACCTAATGCACTTAAAACACCTGCAATTTCAACAGCAATATAACCTGCACCAATGACAGCTGTACGCTTAGGCTGTTCGTTCAAGTCAAAGAAGCCGTTTGAGTCGATGCCATGTTCAGCACCAGGAATATTCGGGATTGTTGGCTCGCCACCGACAGCAATTAGGATGTGATTTGCTGTTAAATGCTCGCCATTTACTTCAATTGTTGTTTCATTAACAAACTTAGCGAAGCCATTAATTACTTCGATTTTGTTGTTACCAAGCACATTGTCATATGCTTGATGAATACGACCGATATATGCCTCACGGTTTTTGACGAGAGTGCTCCAATTGAAGCTTTTCACATCAACATCAAAGCCATAGTCTTTTGAATAAAGATGGATAGCTTCAGCAATTTGAGCGCCATGCCACATTACTTTTTTCGGTACACAACCAACGTTTACACAGGTGCCACCCAGTGCTTTTGCTTCAATTAGAGCAACTTTTGCGCCATGCATTGCAGCACGGTTAGCGGATGCAATACCGCCACTTCCGCCACCAATACAAATGTAATCAAAATGCTTCGCCATGACTTTCTCCGCTTAATTTTATGATTTATGAGCTGAACCTAGTGTAATCAAGAAATAGAAGAGTTACGAGAGGTGTGAATCGAGAAATCTGATTCAGCTTAGATCATTAATCGAAGATAGAAAGAAGGCGATTGAAATATCGCCTTACTGAAGGGGTATAATCGTATTAACTCTTATTCAGGTACTACCCATGTAATTGAATGGTGACCATGATTAGGTGCAATAGCTTGTTGTAACCAAGGAAGAATAGTCTGCATTTGACTCTCTAATTTCCATGGTGGGTTGATTACAATCATGCCTGAAGCCGTCATACCACGCTCGGTCGTATCGGGCTCAACGCCTAATTCAATTTGTAAGATATTACGGATACCACACTTCTCAAGACCTTTAAGCATTTTATCGATGTTTTCGCGGTAAACCACAGGGTACCAAATTGCATAGGTCCCCGTTGCCCAGCGCTTATGGCTATCAGCTATCGCGTTTACGACATCCATATATTCATGCTTAAGCTCATAAGGTGGGTCGATCAGTACCACACCACGTCGCTCTTTAGGGGGTAAACTACCCTTTAATCGTAAGAATGCATCTTCTTTATACATACGTACTTGGCGATCGCCTCGAAACTCTTGCAATAATAAAGGAAAATCGGCAGGGTGAAGTTCAGTTAGCACCATACGGTCTTGTTCACGTATCTGAGCGCGAGCAACACTCGGTGAACCTGGGTAATACCGCAGTTCTTCTGTTTCATTCAGCGCTTTTATTGCTTCGATATAAGAGGTGATTTCAGCTGGAATATCATCACGAGACCAAAGGCGTGCAATACCTTGTTTGAATTCACCCGTTTTTTCACTTCGCTCATCTTGCAGATCATAACGACCCACACCAGAGTGCGTATCGTGGTAGACGAAAGGCTTATCTTTTTGCTTGAGTGCATCTAGGATCAAACTTTGGACTATATGTTTAACCACATCGGCGTGGTTGCCAGCGTGGAAGCTGTGGCGATAACTCAGCATGAATTGGTCTCTGTGCGTATTTTAAAGTATTTATGTGTGGCTATTATGGCGGATTAGCCATGAATATCCAGATGAGCGGTGAACTTTAGTTGTTCACTATGGATGCCGTCTATAAAAGCTTGTGGGTAACATTCAGTTTTGTTTTATTTAATCGATAGATATTACAAGCAGTTCGACCATAATGAGTAAATAAGGGATTGAATTAACACGCCCGCACACACATCTAAACAATAATAAAAGAATTAAGGATACGCGCATGTCTAACCCATTATTATCCATGACGGCTTTACCGCCGTTTTCTCTGATAAAGCCAGAGCATATAAAGCCTGCTGTTGAACAGGCTATTGCCGATTGCCGTGCGAAAGTAGAAGAAGTTCTCACCAATAGCGACTTGGCAAGTTGGGAAACGATTTGTGTCCCACTTGCAGAGACGGATGATCGACTTAGCCGTATTTGGTCTCCTGTCGGGCACCTGAATGGTGTTAAAAATAGCGCTGAATTACGTGAAGCGTATGAAAGCTGCTTACCTATTTTATCGGATTACGGTACGTGGGTGGGTCAGCACAAAGGTTTATATGAAGCATATAAGGCCATTAAAGCGAGTGATGAGTTTGCTACGTTGTCTCAAGCGCAGCAGAAAACAATAACCGATGCGCTCAAAGATTTCGAACTGTCTGGCATTGGTTTACCTGCAAAAGAGCAACATCGTTATGGTGAAATTAGTAAGCGACTTTCAGAATTAGCATCAACGTTTAGTAATAACGTGTTAGATGCAACGATGGGATGGAGCAAACTGATTACCGATGAGTCGGCATTGGAAGGCTTGCCTGAATCCGCAATACAAGCAGCAAAAGCGAATGCAGAAGCCAAGGATAAAGAAGGCTACTTATTTACGCTTGAAATTCCTTCTTATTTACCAGTAATGACTTATTGTGCCAACCGTGAATTACGTCAGGAAATGTATCAAGCATTTGTTACTCGTGCTTCAGATCGTGGTCCAAATGCCGGTGAGTGGGATAACAGCGAAATCATTGCTGAAAAGTTAAAGCTGAGCCATGAAATTGCACGTCTATTAGGTTTTAACACTTACAGTGAAAAATCACTTGCGACGAAAATGGCGGAATCTCCAGAGCAAGTATTGGGTTTTCTTAATAATCTTGCTGTACGCACAAAATCTCAAGCTGAACGTGAAGTGGCAGAGCTACGTGACTATGCGAAAACTGAATTTGGTGCAGAAGATCTAGAACCGTGGGATTTTTCTTTTTATTCAGAGAAATTGAAACAACACCGTTATAGCATTTCAGATGAACAGCTTCGCCCGTATTTCCCTGAGGAAAAAGCCGTCGCAGGTTTGTTTGAAGTACTTAAGCGTGTCTTTGGGATGGATGTGAAGCAGCGCGAGGGTGTCGAGGTATGGGATGACACTGTTACCTTCTACGATATTTTTGATGCAACTGGCGAGCTTCGTGGCAGTTTTTATCTTGATTTGTATGCCCGTGAACACAAGCGTGGCGGTGCATGGATGGATGAGTGTGCCGTACGTCGCATATGTGCCGATGGTGGCTTACAAACCCCTGTCGCATACCTAACGTGTAACTTTAATAAACCCATTGGCGATAAGCCTGCATTGTTTACTCATGATGAATTGGTCACTTTATTCCATGAAACTGGCCATGGTATTCACCACATGTTGACGCAGGTTGATGCGCCATCTGTTTCTGGTATCAATGGTGTGCCGTGGGATGCAGTTGAATTACCGAGTCAGTTCCTCGAGAACTGGTGCTGGGAAGAAGAAGCGTTGGCATTTATTTCTGGTCACTTTGAAACGGGTGAGCCTTTACCGAAAGAAATGCTAGATAAAATGTTGGCGGCAAAAAACTTTCAATCCGCGATGGGTATTTTGCGTCAGCTGGAATTTGGTCTGTTCGATTTCAGCTTATACACCAACTATGATCCAGAAGTGGGTGCCCAGGTATTAGAAACATTATTTGATGTGAAATCACGAGTATCGGTCGTACCTAGCCCTGAATGGGGACGTTTCCCGCATAGCTTTAGCCATATTTTTGCCGGTGGTTACAGTGCTGGTTATTACAGTTACCTATGGGCAGAGCTATTATCTGCTGATGCATTTTCTCGTTTTGAGGAAGAGGGTATTTTTAACCAAGCAACAGGTGCTGACTTCCTACATTGCATTTTAGAGCGTGGCGGTAGTGAAGAGCCTATGGATCTTTTTAAACGTTTCCGCGGGCGTGAGCCTCAATTGGATGCGATGCTACGTCACTGTGGTATTACAGGCTAACTTGTATTATTAATACGTGAAGTTAAGATGTAATAAAAAAGGCTCCCGAGGGAGCCTTTTTTAATCGAACAGGTTGTGAATATTAGCGTTATTCGCTTACTTCAAGAACCAAAGGCCAACCCATGTCAGTTTGACGGGTGGCTTCTTGCTGTAACTCAGCGCAGCTTAACGGGTTAGCTAATAGCCAAGCCGCTGGCAATGTCAGAACCAGTTTGTTCTCAGCGACCGATAAACTAAATGGCGGCTGCTGGTTGTGATCACGACGATGACAGAGAATGACGGCTAAACGTAACAAACGTAAAATACGGGCAGCACTTTGAGCTGACAGTGCATGCTGTTCCGGTAGACTCGTTAACTGCTCGCGGAAGCGACGCAGTAATTCTGCTATCAAATATTTTTGTGCGCGAGTAAAGCCTGGTAAATCAATGTGATTGATCAGGTAAGCGGCATGTTCACCGCTTTTCTTGAACTCAATACTGGTACCGATTTCATGTAAACATACGCTTGCATGAAGCAGATATTGTGCCTGAGGTTCTAATTGCCATTCTTCATCGCAACGAGATAGTAACGCCATCGCAGTATTAGTCACCGCACTTGCGTGACTGGTATCGAGCTGAAAACGCTCTTGAACGCTGGTAAGTGTACGTTCACGTACATCATGGTGACGCATTTTGCTCATCATTTCATACACCATACCTTCACGTAGGGCGCCGCCAGCCAGAGTCATTGACTCTATGTTCAATGATTCAAACACAGCGATTAAAATGGATAAGCCGCTCGGAAAGACCAGCGCGCGTTCCAGAGTCAGACCTTCAATATCTAAGTCTTCTAAGCGTTCATACTGCATTGCTTGGCGCTGCATGCGCTTTAGCTTCGGAAGGGTGATGATTTCATCCATTCCTTGGGCCAGCATGATTTCCTGCAGGGCTTGTACGGTACCACTGGCACCCACACAAGTTTCCCAGCCTAGCTGGGTATACTGCTCAACGATTGGCTCAATCGCATTTTTTGCAGCATTAATGGCAGCGTCAAAATTTTCAGCCGTTAAGTAGCGATCTTTGAAGTAGCGCTCTAACCAAGTCACACAGCCAATTTTCAGGCTGGTTAATGCGCTGGCATCAAAGCCCTCGCCAATAATGACTTCGGTACTCGCACCACCAATATCGACTACTAAACGCTTGTCACTGCCACCAGAGGTGTGGGCTACACCTTGATAGATAATCCGGGCTTCTTCTTCTCCGGGAATCACATCGACCTTGCTACCAAGGATATCTTTTGCTTTGGAAAGAAATATATCAGCATTGACTGCAGTACGAAGTGCCGCAGTACCAACAATGCGAACACGCTCAGCAGGTATATCCTGTAAACGTTCTGCAAATAGACTGAGACAGTCCCATCCGCGTTGCATTGCTTCTTCGCTCAATTCGTTTTGGCTATTCAGCCCTGCCGCTAAACGCACTTTACGTTTAATTTTAGCCAGAGTTTGCACACTGCCAGCGACTTCACGAACAATCCACATATGAAAGCTATTAGAGCCTAAATCAATTGCGGCATATAACGGTGATATTGAATTCCTTTCCATAGGCATATGTTCTTATTGTTGCTTCTGTGATTGTGGATGACGTCGGTTATTATTACGAGGACGTGATTGTCCTTGCCCCTGACGGTTTCCATTAGGACGACGGTTTCCACCTTGACGCGGCGTTCGCTGAAGGCGAAGCGGTGCTGGTAGCTCGTCTAACAATGCGTCAGAGTTATACTTTGATAATGGAATTGGGTGTTCAATGTAAGTTTCGATAGCAGGAAGGTTAATTGCGTATTCTTCACATGCAAAACTGATTGAACTACCGCTTTCGCCTGCACGACCAGTACGACCGATACGGTGTACGTAATCTTCAGCATCATCAGGTAGATCGTAATTATAAACGTGTGTTACTTGTGGAATATGTAAACCACGAGCAGCCACATCGGTAGCCACTAGAATATCGATATCACCTTGGGTGAACTGTTCTAGAATACGAACACGTTTTTTCTGCGGTACATCGCCATTCAATAGACCAACACGGTGGTTATCGGCAGCTAGGTGACCCCAGATGTCTTCACAACGGTGCTTTGTATTAGCAAAGATAATGGCGCGATCTGGCCACTCTTCTTCGATTAGAGTCTGTAGAAGACGCATTTTTTCCTGATTAGAAGGATAGAAAAGCTCTTCTTGAATACGGTGTCCCGTTTTTTGATCCGGTTCAACAACCACACTTTCAGGGCTGTTCATGTGTTCGAATGCGAGCTCTTTCACACGGTAAGATAATGTTGCAGAGAACAACATGTTCAAACGTGCTTTAGGTGCTGGCATGCGACGGAACAAAAAGCGAATGTCTTTAATAAAACCTAAATCGAACATGCGATCGGCTTCATCAAGTACAACCACCTGAATAGAGGCTAAGTCGATAACACGCTGCTTGTAGAAGTCGATAATACGACCACAAGTACCGATAAGGATATCAACGCCTTCAGCAAATACTTTCTGTTGCTTTTCATACGCTTCACCACCATATGCTAGACCAGCTTTTAGACCGGTACTTGCAAGTAGTGGCGCGGCATCATTGTAAATCTGGATAGCCAGTTCACGGGTTGGTGCCATGATAATAGCGCGAGGCTGGTTAGTTTTGCGCTCATCCGATGCTGGATTAAGTAGCAAATGATTAAAAGTCGCGGTCAAAAAAGCCAGGGTTTTCCCTGTACCTGTTTGAGCCTGACCTGCGATGTCTTGGCCGGTGAGCACAACCGGCAATGCTAAAGCTTGGATCGGGGTACAATTATGAAACCCTTGTGCGTCCAGTCCTTGTAAAACCGTAGGGTGTAAACCTAGGTCAGCAAATTTCTGCTCTGTGATGTGAGTCGTCTTCATTCGTATAGAATATCAGCTTAGGGTTGCAATACGAAACGTATTCCATTCAAATAGGGCAACGATTTGCTGGTTAAAAATAAAATCAGCTAAAAAATCAACCATTGGAGTGGAAGATGAACGACAAGATTGTGCAGCTAACAGACGCAACTTTTGACAGCGATGTAGTGAATGCTGCTGGTCCGGTATTGGTCGATTTTTGGGCTGAATGGTGTGGTCCTTGCAAGATGATTGCCCCAATTCTTGACGAAATCGCCAACGAGTACGAAGGCAAAGTGACAATCGGTAAATTAAATATCGATCAAAACTCAGCAACACCGCCAAAATTTGGCATTCGTGGCATCCCAACATTATTACTATTTAAAGATGGTGGTGTGGCTGCAACGAAAGTGGGTGCTCTTTCTAAGACCCAGCTAAAAGAGTTCCTTGACGCGAACTTATAAGCAGCTTTATGTGAACTATGTGCAATTTCTAAGTTGTACATAGTTTGTCTTCCGTCTATGCTAGACGGAAGGAATCTTTAGTGCTAACGTAATGCACATAAATTGCTATTCCGTTCATTTCTTGACCAGCCCCTTGGTCAACTCTATCTTAAACTAAAATAGAACCCCGATTTTGACAGACAAGAAACCCACCACTATGAATCTTACAGAACTGAAGAACCAACCTATTCCAAAGTTGGTCGCACTTGGCGAAAGCTTGGGCCTAGAGAATCTAGCGCGCTTGAGAAAACAAGACATTATCTTCTCTATTCTCAAACAACACGCGAAAGGTGGTGAGGATATTTTTGGCGATGGTGTTCTAGAAATACTTCAAGATGGCTTCGGCTTCCTTCGCTCTTCAGATAGTTCTTACCTTGCTGGCCCTGATGACATTTATGTTTCTCCAAGCCAGATTCGTCGTTTCAATCTTCGTACTGGTGATACCGTTGCCGGAAAGATTCGTCCACCGAAAGATGGCGAGCGTTACTTCGCATTACTTAAAGTAAATGCAGTTAACTACGACAAGCCAGATAACGCACGTAATAAGATCTTATTTGAAAACCTGACTCCACTGCATGCGAACGATCGTATGCGTATGGAGCGTGGTAACGGCTCAACCGAAGATATCACTGCACGTGTTCTTGATTTAGCATCTCCAATTGGTAAAGGTCAGCGTGGTCTGATTGTTGCTCCGCCTAAAGCGGGTAAAACCATTTTGCTTCAAAATATTGCACAAAGTATTGCCCACAACCACCCTGAGTGTGAGTTGATGGTTTTACTTATCGATGAGCGTCCGGAAGAAGTAACTGAGATGCAACGCCTCGTTAAAGGTGAAGTTATTGCATCAACGTTTGATGAGCCAGCATCACGTCACGTACAAGTGGCAGAAATGGTTATCGAGAAAGCAAAACGTCTTGTTGAACACAAGAAAGACGTTGTTATCCTGCTTGACTCAATCACACGTCTAGCGCGCGCATACAACACCGTTGTTCCTTCATCTGGTAAGGTACTAACAGGTGGTGTTGATGCTAACGCCCTTCACCGTCCTAAGCGTTTCTTCGGTGCTGCACGTAATGTTGAAGAAGGTGGTAGCTTAACTATCATCGCGACAGCATTGGTTGATACCGGCTCTAAGATGGATGAAGTTATCTACGAAGAGTTTAAAGGTACAGGTAACATGGAATTGCACCTATCTCGTAAGATTGCTGAGAAACGAGTATTCCCTGCGATTGACTTCAACCGTTCTGGTACTCGTCGTGAAGAGTTATTGGCTAAACCTGACGAATTACAGAAAATGTGGATCCTGCGCAAGATTGTTCACCCTATGGGCGAAACAGACAGCATGGAATTCCTGATCGATAAACTGTCGATGACGAAGACGAATAATGAGTTCTTTGACGCAATGCGTCGCCAGAAATCATAATCGAAACTGTTTACGTCACAGTTTGATAAAACGCCACCTTGTGTGGCGTTTTTTATAGGACAAAATTCCGGCATACTGCAGTTGTGATATTAAAAATCAAACAGTATTCAATTGATTGCACATTTTAGTCACGAGTCAATTTCATCGGATTGAAATTTGCCTCTGATTTGAATTTACAATATGTTCAATCTTATTGAATCAATACAACCTTACGGTATATGAATGCACCAGGATGGTCATCGTATTGATACGTTAAGAGGTTGTTCTTTCTTATTTTAGGAGGCAACATGCGACAAGGAATGTGCATGGCAGTCTTGCTACTTGCAGGATGTGTTCAATCTGCTTTGGCGGTTGAGGTCACTGAAAAAAAAGTTCATGAGGTTTCGATATCGCCTCAAGTGGTTAACCGTGTTGCTGCATTAATTAGGCTGTACGATAAGAGTGATTTTCGTGCCCTCGAATTTAACCTTTCCCAAATTTCCCCATTGAAACAAGAATCCGTTCGTAGCCAGCTTATTCAGCATGCTGTGAGTTATGGCCAGCTTGATCAAGATAAAGCGAATTGGTTGCAGGTTCAGGCAGAGCGTCAATCAACCTTTACGATTATAGAGCAGGGCGATGGCTACCTTGTGACTAAAGCCGCATTTCCATACGGAACCCAAGCTCGAAAGCTAGTGCAGCATTGGCAGCAGATATTATCAGCTGAAAAAATGGTACTCCAAGCCGAAGACGGTTCACTGGTATTATCAAAATGGCTCGCTGGTGATATTAATCATCAAAAAGAACAACGTGATATCTTCCTCGAAAAATTGCCAGATCTTTCATCGATGGCACTTAATAAACTAGTGACTCAATTCTCTTCTGATCCCCAATTGATGTGGCTGCCTGATAACGCGATCATTGCCAATCTAGCTAAGCAAACCGGTGATGAGTCAATGTACCGCCTGTTATGGCGACGTCGTACAGACCAATACAGCCAAGCAGAGCTTACTCGCTTAGTGAATAAAGCCCCCGATCCTCAAGCCATTGAGCAATTAATGGCTGCAACCAGTAACCCATCATTAAAGCAACAAGCCTACCGTTCGTTAGTGTTATTAAAGCCTATGCCACCACAGACTCGTGAATTCCTACAAGGGAAACTCAATGAAGTGGATGATGGAAAAGTGGTTGCCGTGCAGTTAGCTCAGCAGGGTTATAGCAGTTGGCTAGAAAAATTGGCTGAATCCAGTGGTAACAAGGTATTACAAAAAAACTTACAATCGGCATTGGCTAATTTACCCTAGTACCTTGTATAAACAGGCTACATGTTTTGTTACCGCGAACGGTTGGTGCTTATTCTGGTATTCAGAGGTAAGAACCGTGTGTTCAAGTTAACAAATCGTTATAATGTCGCTAATTTGATGGAAGATAGTGTTCGTGTTTAGCATGACGTTAACGCTATCCAATCTTTTATTGGTAACGGGTAGCCCCTATGAAATTCAAGGATCTGCGAGACTTTATTGAGTACCTCGAGCAAGACGGTCAATTAAAGCGCATTAAGCAGCCTATCGATCCAAATCAGGAAATCACCGAAATCAGTGACCGTACTTTGCGTGCGGGTGGTCCAGCATTGCTGTTTGAAAACCCTATTGGTTATGATATTCCGATACTCGCGAACCTTTTTGGCACCCCTGAACGCGTAGCGATGGGCATGGGCCGCCAAGATGTTAAAGAGTTACGTGAAGTCGGAAAATTGCTTGCTTACTTAAAAGAACCTGAGCCCCCTCGCGGTTTTCGGGATGCCATGGATAAGCTTCCCGTGTTCAAACAAGTATTGAACATGCCAACGAAACGTCTGCGTAAAGCGCCTTGTCAGCAAGTGATCTGGGAAGGTGACGATGTTGATTTAGATAAAATTCCAGTAATGAGCTGTTGGCCTGATGATGTTGCACCACTGTTAACATGGGGCTTAACGATTACCAAAGGGCCGAATAAACCTCGTCAGAACTTGGGTATTTATCGCCAGCAAAAAATTGCAAAAAATAAGATCATTATGCGTTGGTTGGCTCACCGTGGTGGTGCGTTAGATCTGCGTGACTGGATGGACACTCATCCAGGCGAACCGTTTCCTATTTCTGTGGCTTTTGGTGCTGATCCCGCGACAATTCTGGGTGCGGTTACCCCGGTGCCAGATACCTTATCTGAGTATGCATTTGCAGGCTTGCTACGTGGTAGCAAAACGGAAGTCGTTAAGAGCCTTAGTAACGACTTAGATATACCAGCAAGTGCTGAAATTGTGCTTGAAGGCTATATCGATCCTAATGAATTTGCAGATGAAGGTCCGTATGGTGACCACACGGGTTACTACAACGAAGTTGAACGTCATCATGTGTTTACCATTACGCATATAACGATGCGTGAAGACCCTATCTATCACAGTACGTATACGGGACGCCCGCCTGATGAGCCTGCAGTATTAGGGGTAGCACTCAACGAAGTTTTCGTGCCTATTTTACAAAAGCAGTTCCCCGAAATTGTGGATTTTTACTTACCGCCTGAAGGTTGTTCGTACCGCATGGCCGTCGTCACAATGAAAAAACAATATCCGGGTCATGCGAAACGCGTGATGATGGGGGTGTGGTCTTTTTTACGTCAGTTTATGTACACAAAATTTGTAATTGTCCTCGATGATGACGTGAACGCACGTGATTGGAATAGTGTTATTCAGGCTATGACAACAAGGATGGATCCGGTTCGTGATGCTCTGCTGATAGAAAATACACCGATTGATTCACTCGACTTTGCATCTCCTGTAGTTGGTCTTGGCTCAAAGATGGGGCTTGATGCCACAATAAAGTGGGATGCTGAAACGGCGAGTACGCCTTGCGGAACCAGTCAGGCAAAGCCGGATTTCGATATTGAAACGGGCACTCGTACCTTACTCATGCAATTTCCAGAGATTGTCGATTTCTATTTACCGCAAGAAGCGGATAAAAATAGTATGGCCATCGTGAGTATTAAAAAAGATGCCGCAGGTCATGCGACTCGTGTGATGGACGGAGTCTGGTCGTTTCTGAGCCAGTTTACGGATGCAAAATTTGTGATTGTATGTGACGATGATGTCAATGTACGCGATTGGAATGATGTTATTTGGGCGATCACCACCAGAATGGATCCAAGCCGCGATACATTACTGATCGCCAATGCGCCGATAGATTCATTGGATCTTACTTCGCCTGTTGTCGGTTTAGGCTCTAAAATGGGACTAGATGCGACCAATAAATGGCAAGGTGAAACGGCTCGCGAATGGGGTACACCTATCACCAAAGATCCAGTAATCGTTGCAAAGGTGGATGCCATCTGGAACGAACTGGGTATTTTAGATTAACTATTTAGGTTAATTCACGATGTCAGAAACTGAAACGAAGCATCAAATACACCTATTGCCTCATGATCTTGTTTTTATTGCCAGCGAGCAAGAAACGATCTTAGAGGCAGCGCTCAACGCAGGTGTTGCTTTCCCTAACCGTTGTCAGGTTGGAGCATGTGCGATGTGTATGTGCCAAAAAGTTTCTGGCGAGATAAGCTACCAACTAGAGCCTATGCTTACAGAGAAAGAGCAGGCGCAAGGTTGGATGTTTACCTGTCAGGCCGTCGCGCAGAGCGATGTGGTTTTACAGTTAGATTAGAGGAATATAATGTCAGCGATAACAGCAATGCCCACCAAATGTGAAGTGACGTCAGTAGAGCCACTTGCCTGCAATACATTTCGTATTCTGCTAAAGCCAGAACAGAATGTTGATTATAAAGCGGGTCAGTATCTACTCGCGGTAATGGGTGAGAAAGATAAGCGTCCATTTTCGATAGCAAGCAGCCCTTGCCGTGACGGTGAGCTTGAATTACATATTGGCGCTGCAGAGCATAACCCTTATGCGATTGAAGTGGTTGAAGCCATGAAGACAGCGTTAGCAAATGGTACAACCGTTGAAATTGAAGCACCGCATGGTGATGCTTGGGTTCGTGATGATAGCGACAAACCGTTATTGATGATTGCTGGTGGTACGGGCTTTTCTTATGTACGTAGTATCTTAGATAACTGCTTAAGCCGTGGTGTTACTCAACCTATCTTTGTCTATTGGGGCGGGCGTGATGCTTGCCAGCTTTATGCGCACGATGAACTGCAAGCATTAGCGAAACAGCACAGTAACCTTACCTATATACCTGTCGTTGAAGATGCACCGAGAGAGTGGGTTGGTAAAACAGGGAATGTACTAGAAGCCGTTAGCAATGATTTTGTTAGTCTATCAGCGTACGACATTTATTTGTGTGGTCGTTTTGAAATGGCTGGCGCGGCTCGTGAGCAATTTACGGCAGAAAAAGGTGCAGATCGCGAGCGTATGTTTGCTGATGCATTTGCATTTATTTAAAAATACGATGAGTAGCGTGTGGCTATCTGAGGTTAGTCGCTGATTCCAAAGCTGTGTTAGTTTAACGATGAATATTGAAAGGCGAGATTATCGATCTCGCCTTTTCTATTTGAACCGTATTATTTTCAGCCATTCTGCCAAAAGAGCAGCACGGGTATTGGGCTGGCGCTAAGGTTTCACATTGCGGTTGATTGGGTTCTGTAGCGAAATTAATGTTTCAGTCGATTGCACTTCATCGATAGCTTGAAGCTTATCAATGAGTACATATTGCAACTCTTCAATCGAATGGCACATCAGTTTAACGAAAATGTTATAAGCGCCAGTGGTGTAATATGCCTCAACGACTTCATCCAATTCTTTAAGCTTTTCTATGGCTGAATGGTAATCGCGTGCAGCATTTAAATTAATACCAATGAAACAACATACGTCATAGCCCAATAATTTAGGGTTTACCACCACTTCTGTTCCTGTGATGATTTCTGATGTTCGCATTTTTTCTACCCGAACATGCACGGTAGCCGGGCTTACATTAAAACGTTTCGCCATTTCGGCATAAGGTATTCTGGCATCATGCATTAAGGCTTTTAAAATATCGCGGTCTAAGTCATCAATTCGAGGGTGCTGGGTCATGATTTTCGTCAATCCATTGTTTATACGTAACAGCTCATATCTTATACTGGTTTAAATCCCAAATTCATACCTAGCAATAAAATAGAGTTATAAGCACTGTAAAGGAATGACAGTGCCCAGTGGCTGATTCACCTCATTCCAGATAACCAGGATCCTGTTGTCGTTTATGCGTTTTATCATTTTATTCTTGATGGGTTTTCTCACACTCCCATCTTTTGCTGAGCCGGCAAAAAATACCCTCGTTATTCACTCTTACCATCAAGGATTGTTGTGGACCGACGCCTTACAAGCGGGATTAGAGGCAACAACACGGCCTTATAATATTCCATTGAATGTCAGTTATATGGATACCAAACGCTATCAATCTGAATTCGATCTTGCCAAGCGATTAGAGATTTATCGCGATAAGTTAGCTAATGAGAAATTTGATGCGATCGTGGTGACGGATGATTATGCCTTGTGGTTAGTGAATCAACTTGCCGATGAAGTGGGTAATACACCGATAATTTTGGGTGGAATTAATGATTACACACCAGAGAAGCATGAGCAGCTGAAGTTTGTTACAGGCGTATTAGAGGTTGATAGTGTGGTTGATAATATTCAATTGGTGCGTTCATTACAGCCAAACCTAAAACATATCTACTTTTTAGCGGATGACACATATACCGGGCGAACTTTTTGGGCAAAAGTTGAAAGCTATTTGGCACAAGCGCCCATGAATGGTGTTCAATTCACGCGGCTTCCCATTGAGGAGTTCTCAGCGTTATTTGATCATGCGAGTAAGCTTCCTCCCGATTCTGCAGTGATTTTTCTGAGCTATTTTAAAGATAGTGCAGGACGCTATATGGCGAGTGATGTTTTTTTACAGCAGTTCACTGAGCGGGTTTCTGCTCCTGTGTATGTGTCTTATCGTTACATGTTGGATCTTGGCGCGACTGGCGGGGTTGTCACAAGTGGGGTTGAACAAGGCCGAAAAATGGGCTCACTGTTGGTGAAAGTCCTCAATGGAAAGCAAGGTGAAATACCTGAGTTTATTAATAACTCAACCCAAATTGCGTTTAACTACCAACAGCTTAAGCGCTGGGGGTTAACGGTTGTCGATCAATATGCATTGCTAATCAATAAGCCAATTACCTGGTATGAGTATTATAATAAAGAACTGAAAGCACTCAGTATCTCGGTTGCATTGATGGGGGTGGTGATTGTTTTATTAGTACTGATGATTCGTCAGTTACGAAAGAGCGAACAACAATTACAACAAAGCCAAGCCTTGTTTGAGGGGGTGTTTGATCAAAGTTTTCAATATATTGGTATTCTAGACTCAAACGGCGTATTGATCTTCGGCAACCTCGCCTTACAGAATTTGCTGGGGCATAAGATCATTAAATATGATCGTCCGTTATGGCGCTGGCATTGTTGGCAACAAGAAACGGCCGTTAAACTCAATCAGACATTTATCTCAGCCCAGCAAGGGCAGCTTCTTCGTTTTGAAGCGCCAGTGCAAAGTATTGATGATGGGATACGGGTATTAGATATTTCGGTCAAAAACATGCCGACGGCCCAAGGCGAAAGTGAGCAAGTGTTGATTGAAGCGCGTGATGTTACCTCACGTCACCAGATGGAAGATAAATTACGCGAGCGTGAAGTGAGCTACCGCTTACTCTATGAGCAGCAACCCGTCATTCTTTTAGCCATCGACAGTCAAGCGCGGATTCAGTCGGTTAATCAGTTTGCTGCCGATTTATTGGGTTATAAAAAACGCGATATGCTGGGACATAAAGTAACTGACTTTTACTTAGATGATGACGTTTTGCCGCAACAATTTATTTCAAACTCTAGGTTGAATGACGATCAAATTGTTTGGCGCCGGCAAGTTAGATATAAGTGTGCAGAAGGTAAATCGGTATGGGTACGTGAAACCATTCGTTCAACCCAATCGAAATTGCAGCTTTTATTGGTGGGGGAAGATATAACCTCAACACGAGAGCTGGAAGAAAAATTGGAATATCAGGCGTGCCATGATTACCTTACCGGATTACTTAATCGCAATTACTTTGAAACTCAGTTAGAAAATGTTTTAGTCGAAGCCAGAGAAAATGATATTCGTCATGCGATGTTTTATATCGATTTAGATCAATTTAAAGTGATCAATGATACAGCAGGGCATGAAGCTGGTGATGAAGCCTTAAGGCAGGTGGCATTATTGCTACAAGACATAACCCCAGAACATGCGACATTGTCGCGTTTAGGTGGGGATGAATTTGCCATTATTTTACGCCACTGTACACAATACGAAGCAGTGACATTTGGTGATGAAATTCTACACTTGTTAGAAGGGGCTGAGTTTTTCTGGCAAAACACCCGCTTTAGCTTTAGTTGTTCGTTAGGTATTCGTTTGATTGATGAGACGGCAGGCTCTCCTCAACAGGTTCATGCGCAGGCAGATACTGCTTGCTATGCCGCCAAAGACGAAGGGCGTAATCGTCTGCACCTCTATCACCCTGACGATGAAGAGCTCAAACGTCGCGAGTTGGAAATGGAATATGTGAACCATATTCACAAAGCATTAGCTGAACAGCGATTTGAATTGCATGCCCAGCAAATTGCACCTGTGGCATCTGGCTCGACGAAGCAGCATTATGAAATATTGGTAAGAATGCGTAACAGTGATGGCAGTATGGTGTCTCCTGGGCTCTTTATGCCTGCCGCTGAGCGTTACAATATCGCTCACCTGATTGATCGTTATGTCGTAAAAGGGGTTATTGAGTGGCTGCAAGCCAACAAAGAGGCAGTTGAAAAGCTAGAATTATGTTCGATTAACCTATCGGGGCAATCGATGGGGAATCGAGACTTTGTCGGTTTCTTGATTGAGCAGATTCGTGATTCAGGTTTACCCCCATCAAAGCTGTGTTTAGAAATTACGGAAACCGCGGCAATCGGCAATATGAGTGAAGCCATTCAATTGTTTACTCAACTTAAGAACCTTGGCTGTCTTATTGCGTTGGATGATTTTGGCTCGGGATTATCCTCCTTTGGTTACTTGAAACGGATGCCTGTCGATATTATTAAAATTGACGGCATGTTTGTGCGTGATATTGCTGAAGATGAAATGGATTTTGCGATGGTGAAAGCGATTAATGAACTTGCAAAAAAAATGGGCAAGCAGACGGTCGCTGAATTTGTTGAAAATGAAGCTATTTTAATGCGCCTGCAAAGTCTTGGGGTGGATTACGCGCAAGGTTATTTATTTGGTAAGCCAAAGCCTTTAGCGGAATTAGTGGCGGAATTAAGCCAAGATGAAATCTCGGTGTTATAATCCTGCGCCTTATTAGCATTATATTCAGTTGAACCAGCCTAAACCTCTATCACGGTGTGATTGTGAAGAGAAGTGCTAAGACAATGTTAGAACCGGAGAGTGTTGTGCAGTTAGCTTTAATTTGTGAAAACCCAGAACGCCAGAATGAACTGGATGAATTAGCACAACGCTGGGGTCTGAGCCACGATGAAAACAGTATTTTTGCGTTAGTTCTGACAGACACCCAGCTTGAGCTACGTAAATTAGACGAAGCTAAATTGGGAGCGGTATTTGTCGATCTTGTCAGTGGTGCGGCGGCGCATCGACGTAAGTTTGGTGGCGGCCGTGGTCAGGCGATAGCCAAAGCGGTTGGTTTGAAGAAAGGGGTAATGCCGCGAGTGCTAGATGGTACCGCAGGTTTAGGGCGTGATGCCTTTGTATTGGCATCGTTAGGTTGTACGGTGCAAATGGTTGAGCGTCATCCTGTGGTTGCAGCACTGTTGGATGACGGGTTAACGCGAGCAAAACAAGATCCTGAGATTGGAGGGTGGATTAGTGAGCGTTTATCGTTACTGCATGCTTCAAGCCACGATGCATTAGTTAAGTTGGTTGAAGACCCCGACTTTATTGCTCCTGATGTGGTGTATCTTGATCCTATGTATCCACATAAGAAAAAATCGGCTTTAGTTAAAAAAGAAATGCGTGTATTTCAAACGTTAGTGGGTGCAGATAACGATGCCGACAGTTTATTTGCACCGGCTATGGCATTAGCGACAAAACGTGTTGTGGTAAAACGTCCTGATTATGCAGAGTTTTTAGCAAATGCTAAGCCCTCAACGGCAATTGAAACGAAGAAAAATCGATTTGATGTGTATGTAAAAGCTGCAATGACGTAAATTATTAGGTAATCTAACTGATAATGATTAGCGTTTGCTGGGGTAAAGATGACCAAAACTTTGTGTAAGTTTCGTCGTATTGAGATTGCAGATAAATTTTCGACGATCACGAGTATTATTAGTCAGCCAAAATATGTGTGCAGCAGTTGTGCACGTTCAGCAAACGATAAAGCTTATTTATGTAAGCCTAGTGCGCTTGGAAAACTTACTAAGAGTAAACCTGTGAATAGTGCGCCTGTCGCGGTTACAACTTCAAGCGTTGCGCCTGTGTTGACTCAGACCTTACCCGTTACGAATGCAATCTCTCAAACCACAGTGCATTCATTGCCTGCACTTTCTATGGGTGCGCAAGCGCAGCTTCAAGCGATGGTAATTATTGAGCAAGAACAGGCAAAACCTGATGTTGTTTTTACCAATAAGCAGGCGAAGAAATTGAAAAAGCTTGCGAAGAAAAAGAATAAGCAATTAAAGCAAGCAGCCAAAGCCGTAAAGCAATATAACAAAGCATTAAAAAAGGCGAAGAAAGCCTTAAATTTGTAATGCGTTGAACAGAAGTTTCACCCACAAAAAAAGCCTCCATTAGGGAGGCTTTTTTATATTTCATCGATTGTCGTATTAAGATTCTTTAATTAGAACCGCTGTCATCAAACAAGTGATCACAGAAACAACAATACCTGAAACTATCATCCACGGAAGCATATCCATAGTGCGTTATCCAACAAGTAGCGACTAGAGACTACATTGAATAACTTTTACATTCTGCTATCAATGGGGTAGATATAAGCTGAAATAACTATTAACACTTGGTAACAATTATCCATTTATAGCGTATATTTGATGACCTTAGGGTATAAAAAAACACCCTTACGAGTGCTTTTTGATAAAGAATATTATGTTAATTAAATGTTAGCTTTTGGCTGGGAGCGCTAAGGTTAATGCCTGACGTGAAACATCTGCAGCACCTTGGTTATCATTTAATTTATCAAGTACCTCTACAAGGTAAGCATAATCTGCCACCGTTGGACCAAGTTTTATCGCTTGTTCGAAATGCGTTTTTGCTTCTTCCCATTTCTGCTCTCGGATAAATAGTTGACCCAAGGCACTGTGAGTTGCTGGGTTGCTGCTATCAAAACGCAGTAGGTCTTGCAGGCGTACAATCGCAGGATGTACATCTGGAAGGTTGAGTTCAGCAACTAATGAAATAAGACGAGGATCAGTCTGTTTTTTCAGTGAGTCGCATAATACCGTGTAAGCCTCAGAATCTGCCTTGCGTTTAATCATCTCTTTGACAAAACAACAAATCAATTCTGGGCGTTGCTTAGCTTTTCGACTCAGTGCATTCCAGTGACCCATTAAGCCATCACTACCGCTGTGTTGACCGATATGTGCCATTAAGCCACATTCTGCCTGTAGCTCTAAGTCCGTCGCCTGTTGTGCGGTTAACACGCCCGTCTTTTCTAGTTGTGGCAATAAGTTTAATAGCGGTTGCCAGTCTTCTAGTTGGATATAGCAGTCTTTTAGCAGAGCTAACAAAATAGGGTTGCGATTGTTATTTTGTTTGATGTCTTGCAGTGTTGCTAATGCTTGTTCGTATTGCGCTTGACGGTACTGCAATTTAGCACGCGTTAATGCAACGGCGAGGCTGTTATCATCAAGTTCTGCTGCTTGCAGAAGGTATTGATCACGCAGTGTGGCATTACCTTGACCTTGTGCTGCTTCTGCTGCTGCAAGGTAGTTTAGTAATGGTGTATCACTGTGTTTTGCTGATTTAACAACAAGCTTTTCTGCTTGTTTCCAATCACCTTCAATAACTTTCATTAAACCATTTGATGTTTGTACTCGAGCTTTACGCACTTTACGGCCACTGAACCAACCGCGTGTTGAGCTGCCAGCTGATAGTAAACGCTTAAGAATGGTTTCTACCAAGAAGAACACACCAAATAGTACAACCACTAATAAAATGAGTGTTGTGAGGCTCATTTCGATAGTCTGGTTAGCGGCAGAGATCAAGACATAGCCTTGATTACCTGCAAGCATAGGACCGACGACAATACCTGCAATCAGAGCAGCTACCAGCAGTAAAAGTTTAATCATGCTGGATTCTCCTCTGAGCTGAGTGGCTTGATTTTGCCGCGTAAACGTTCGTTGATTAGATCAGAGATAATTGGTTGTGACTGTAATCTGTCTGGGTAGCTGGCTTCAATGTTTTCTTTAGCAAGCTGATCAAGCGTATTGATAAAGCTTTGCGTCGCAGGATCGTCAATATTATAGAACTGTTCTGCCCATTCTTTAGCCATAGTTAACGACGTTGCATAAACCTCACCTTGCTCGCGATATACTGAGCGAATGGCTGTTTCTAGCTTCGACTTAATATTTTCTTGCAGGTAGAAATCTTGCTTAGGCGAAAGGAGAGGAATAACGCTGCCATCGCGTTGGCGGTAGGTGACAAAGTGCTCGCTGAAGTTTTTCAGTGATGTTTTAAGGTTTGTTTGCCAATCATCAACAGAGGTTGAAACGGTATTCTCTTCAACGGCTTCAGCTTCTGGAATAATCACATTGGCTAGCGGTAGGGTTGCGACTTGCTCTTGTAAACTTGTTAAGCGTAGTACTAAACCATCGCGATCAATACGAGCAACCGCCTTCAATGAAGTAATGTCGTTGCTCATGGCCTTACGCACATTACGTAGACTTGGGTCGTTTAATTCTGCAATGCGATGATCGGCAGATTCAAGCAGTGTGGTTGAACTTATCACATCATGTTCAAGCCATAATTTACGACCTGCCATTTTGATTAGATAATCTGCTTCTGCAAGTAGCCAATCGTTAGGACGACGACCTTCCATTTCAGATAAGGCAAGTTGTAAACTAGAAATAGACTTATCTTGCTGCTCAATAACAACTTGTGTGCGTTGTAGGCTTTGATCAACCTGTCCAATGGTTTCTTTTTGGCTGGTTTGCACTTGGTTGGTGATATTGGCTATTTGCTGTTGTAGTGCAGCAATTTGAGCTTCTTGTGCAAGACCTTGTTGATGACCGTGGTAATACAAACCAGCGCCAAGTGCGATAACAAGAGCAATGGCGATAGCACCAGTTTTACTGCCACTTTTCTTTTCTGCTGGTGGCGTTGCTGGTTTAGCTGCTGCTTTTTTCTCTGTGGTATTGGTCTCAGCTTTTGCTTCAGTCGCTTTTGGTGCTGCTGAAGAACTTACCGTTGAAGCCGTTTTATTTGCTTCAGCTTCAGCTTTAGCTGCTTCACGCTGTGTAGAGGTTTGCGGTGCCTGTGCTTTCGCACTTGATTGGCCCTGCTTATTAGTTGTTTTTGACCCTGCAGCTTGGTTGTTAGTTGCAGCGCTATCATTATTGGTTTTTTTATCAGTCATCCGATTATCCCATCGAGCCTATCTTACTTAGGAACGTGAAGAGTGCTTTATTTGAAGCACTACCCACGGTGGAAAAATTTTTATAACCAAGGTTTTTGGCTTGGTTAGCAATACGCTGGCTTGGTACGAAAAGGTGACATTGAAAAAACCAAGTCAGATATTGTTTTGGAACTAAATGTGTTAAATACGCGAGTTGTTCACCGCTCGTCACCACTAAAGTTGACACATTCTGTGCCTGCCAAGTGCGGCAAAGTGCCTCTCCATTTAATGCTAGCCAAGTGCGCTGGTAAGTTTCACAGTAACTTACTTTTGCATTGCGTTCTGTTAGCGTTTGATGGATCAGTTCTCGCCCGCCATTTCCTCTTAAAATAAGGATTTGGCGATCAGTTACATTAGCCAATTCAGGCAGCGCGAGTAACCCTTCGCTATCGCAACGCGTTTGTGGAGAGATGACCTTTTGACCTGTCACTCTCTTTAACGTTGCGGCTGTTTTATGTCCAACGGCTATATAATGCACGTTTTTTGGCCAGCAGACATCCTGCGACATCAAATAATTGTGGGCCAAATTGACTGCATGAACACTGATAACAATCAGAAAATCATCAGTTCTCAAGTTTTTTAGCTGATTAATCAAGTCTGGTAGGTCATTACCAGCCTTGATTGTGAGTAACGGTTGAGCTATCGCATTGATCCCCGCAGCATTGAGTTGCTGAGTTAGTTCGTGGCAATCCGGTTCAGGACGGGTGATCAATATACTCATTATGCGTTGCCGTAAAGCTCGTCTAAAATTTCTTTTGCACCGTCAGCCAGTAGTTGTTCGGCAAGTTGGGTGCCCAATGCTTCACCGTCAATGGCTGGTCCTGTTATCTCACCACGTACCATTTTGCTGCCATCTGGTTCACCCACTAAAGCGCGTAACCAAATTTGATCACCTTGCAGCTCAGAGTAACTGCCGATAGGTACTTGGCAGCCGCCTTGTAGGTGGTTGTTCATTGCACGTTCACAAAAAATACGTGTTGCTGTTTCAGGGTGGTTAAGGGTTGCTAGCAGCGCTCTAACGCGGTGATCATCCAAACGACATTCAATGCCTACCGCACCTTGACCAACTGCGGGTAGACTTTCTTCTGGCTCAATAGCAGAGCGAATACGATCATGCATTTTTAAACGCATTAGCCCTGCGCATGCAAGAATGATTGCATCATACTGTCCTTCGTCGAGTTTACGCAGACGTGTATTCACGTTGCCGCGTAAATCATTAATGATTAAATCTGGGCGTTGTGCACGAAGTTGGCACTGTCGACGTAGGCTAGATGTGCCGACAATAGAGCCTGCAGGCAATTCTGCAATACTGTTGTAGGTATTCGAGACGAATGCATCGCGTGGGTCTTCGCGTTCACAGATCGTCACAAGACCAAGGCCTTCTGGAAATTCAACAGGCACATCTTTCATTGAGTGTACTGCGATATCTGCACGCCCTTCCAACATTGCGACTTCGAGTTCTTTAACGAATAGACCTTTACCGCCAACCTTGGCAAGTGGAGTATCCAGAATTATGTCGCCTTTGGTTACCATAGGTACCAATTCAACCACTAAGCCTGGATGTGCTTTTTCCAGTTCTGCCTGTACAAATTCAGCTTGCCACATTGCAAGTGGGCTTTTACGAGTAGCAATGCGGATCGGTTTATCGGTCATAAAAATAGGGTCCATAAAGTTCGCGTTAATCACACTAATCGTACCATTCAAGGGGCTGGATGATAATTCACTTATTGTGCTCAGTGCGTTCACGCAGTATTGTCTTGATATGTGCTGTAAATAATGTGATATTTCTCACATAATATTCAAGTGAAAAAAGTATTACAGTGCCATTACTTGTGGCTTAAGTCGTATATACTAGCTTGAAGAAACAAAGGATAGACCATTTAGTTTTATTGCTAGCCATTAATAACCTGTCACAAATCGTCACTAACTTTACGACCATAGTGAAAAGTGTTACATTGATCACGTTTTTGCTTCTGTGTCGAACGAAAATCACGCTAATAGTGACAAGATTTGAGCCGCTTTCACGCTGGCAGCTCTTGGAAGAGTAATTTGCATAACTATATCCAGATGCTAAAAAATAGATTAGACGGACATAATCAGCTGCGCATTGAACGTGCACGAGCAGCGATGAATGTGCAATCTGAACAGGTTTTTGACCTGTTATCTATATTGCTTCACTATAATCATCCAGCGGTACCAGGATACCTTGAGCAAAAGGTACCATTTGGTATTGCTAACTTTGCCGTTTCTGCGTTTCAGCAGCAATTTATCGATGATTGTGGTTTGGGCACGCAAAGCCTTATCCCTACCACACAAATAGATGATTCAGAATGCTCAATCACTGGCTTATACGCCATGGGCAGCACGTCATCTATTGGTCAAAGTTTAACAAGTGATCTTGATATTTGGGTCTGCATTCGCACGACACTTTCAGCTAGCTGCCGTGAAATATTAGACGCTAAATGTTCATTAGTTTCTGAATGGGCAATGAGCCAAGGCGTAGAAGCTAATTTCTTCCTGATTGATGAAAATCGTTTTCGCGATAACTTTTCCGAAAAAATGACCGGTGAAAACTGTGGTTCAAGCCAGCATTTATTGTTACTTGATGAGTTTTATCGTTCAGCTGTTTGCCTTGCTGGTCAGCCTTTGTTGTGGTTTATGGTGCCACCAGAGATGGAAGAGTGTTACGACGAATACATCGAGTATTTAGACTCAGCTGGGTATATTCGTCGTGATGAGTGGATTGATTTTGGTGGGCTGACGCGCATTCCTGCTGAAGAGTATTTTGGTTCTAGTTTATGGCAGCTTTATAAAAGTATCGATTCACCATACAAATCGGTCTTAAAAGCCATTTTGCTGGAAGCCTATTCTTGGGAATATCCGCATACTCAATTATTGAGCGTTGATGGTAAACGTCGTTTCTTCTCAGAAGATCGTACAGATTTCTGTATGGATGCGTATTACCTGATGCTAGAAAAAGTTACTCGTTACCTTGAACGTATTAACGATCATCGCCGTTTAGACTTGGTGCGTCGCTGTTTTTACTTGAAGACCCATGAAAAACTCACGCGAGAGCCTTCTTCTGGCTCGGTGCCTTGGCGTCGAAAGGTGCTTCAGCAGCTCACGACTGATTGGCATTGGTCACAAGAGGTATTGGAAGAGTTAGATAACCGTCGTGATTGGAAAGTCGGACAAGTAAAGCGTGCGCATAATGAATTACTTGATGCCTTGATGCTCAGCTATCGAAACTTGATTCGTTTTGCTCGTCGCAACAATATTACTTCGGCAATTAGCCCTGAAGATATCAGTATCTTAGCGCGTAAATTATATGCTGCTTTTGAGGTGCTACCCGGTAAGGTAACTTTACTCAATCCACAGATTTCACCTGATCTACATGAGCCTGATCTCACGTTGATTCAGGTGCCTGCTGGCCGTACGAATACTGCAGGGTGGTATTTGTATAAACAGCCGCTCGATCCGTTTGCGATTTTAGGGCAACCATCGTTAGAGCATAACCGTTACCTCAGTAAGCTGGTGGCATGGTCATATTTTAATGGCTTGCTAACAGAGTCGACCTGTTTACACAGTGTGGCGAACGGGACGGATATGGACATTGATAAGCTGTATCAGCTTGTGAGTGACATTCGAAATACCTTCCCAATTCGTCGTCCAAATCCTGGGTTACAGGCGCTATCTAGCCCATGTGAAATTCGTCAGTTAGGGTTATTCATTAATTTGGAAAATGACCCAACGACAGAGCTGAAAAACCGTTCAGTTCGTTTTGATTTTAAAAATACCGATATTTTCAGTTACGGCACAGAGCAGAGATGCTTAGTGGGTAGTGTTGATTTGGTCTATCGTAATTCGTGGAATGAAGTGCGAACACTGAATTTCAGTGGTGAAAACTCGATGTTAGATGCATTGAAAACCGTATTGGGGAAAATGCATCAAGATGCTATTCCACCAGAATCGGTTGATGTGTTTTGTTATAGCAAGCATATGCGCGGTTTAATTCGCAACTTGGTTTATCAGTTGGTCGCTGAGTGCATCGAAATGCGTTTAAAGCCGATAGAACAAGAAAAACGCCGTCGCTTTAAAGCGATTTGTATTGGTGATCAAACTCATGGGCTGTTTTTTGAACGCCGTGGTGTATCAGTGCAGAAATTGGAAAACTCGGTTGATTTTTATAGTTGTATTTCGACCAATAAGCTAACAGGCACGCCCAATGTTGTTATGGGTAAAATGGATGAACCGCATCCGCCTGAAATTGTTGATGCGTATGCGAGTGAAGGTTTAATCCAATTTTTCTTTGAAGATTGCGAAGACGGTTACAATATTTATATTCTTGATGAGACTAATCGTATCGAGATGTATCGCCAGTGCAGTGGTGATAAAGATGAAATGGTGCATGGGGTAAATCGCTTTTACACCTCATCGCAAGATCGCTTTAGCTATAGTGCGAATTTTATTAATTTTAATCTGCCACAATTTTACGAGATTGTGCATACCGATAATGGCGAGTTAAGAGTCATGCCATTCAAAAGCGGACAACAAGCTTCGCGAAGCCCTACAGGTGTTAACCCGCAAGCTTCAAAGATATCTCTATTATCACGCCAGTCTTGATTTTTGTCTGTAGTTAGTTGAAATAATAAGTTTTTATAAAAAAAGCCTTCAGTAATGAAGGCTTTTTTTATCGGAGAAATTGTTGATTATGACCAATCAACAGCCTCGCCTGCGTGAACAGAGCACTCACGTTTAACGAGTGCAAAGAACTCTTCGCCACTGCGAGTACAGCGCCATTCCCCGTTATTGTATTTGAAGTGATACCCACCCGATTTAGATGCCAACCACAGTTCATGCAGCGGTTCTTGGCGGTTAATTACTATCTGGCTGCGGTTCTCAAATTCCAGTGTAAGTACATTCCCTGTTGTCTCAGATTCGATATCTGCACCTGATTCGTCGATGCCTTCTTCGATGATCATCAGTGCATGATCGACCAACTTATGAAATTCAGTGTCATTCATCACATTGCGTCCTATTGCTTTTCCTATTCTTGGTGCGATTATAGAGGGCATTGAAATGATAATCACTGGCTTTCAAAAATGCATAAAGGTTTATTAGTAAGTTTAGTTGTGAGTGTTTTAGCCTTAACTGGCTGTGGACAAAGCGGTGGGCTGTATATGCCTGAAGATACGCCACAGCAAAAAGAGCAACAACAGACACAAACACAGCAAGAATCTCAACAGCAACAATCGCAAGAGCAGCAAGTGCAATTGTAATTATGGCTCATTGATAAAATAACAACGCGACCAGACAGGGAAGAAACAACTTGGATTACTTTAATTATCAACCGAACGGCCAATTGTGGGCTGAAGATATCGCATTAACCGAGCTTGCTGAGCGCTATGGTACGCCATTATATGTGTATTCACGTGCCACGCTTGAGCGTCACTGGAATGCATTCGACCAAGCGGTAACGGATCATCCTCATCTGATTTGCTACGCAGTAAAAGCGAACTCGAATATTGGGGTGCTGAACGTATTAGCACGGTTAGGTTCTGGTTTCGATATTGTCTCTCAAGGTGAACTTGAGCGTGTGATTACCGCGGGTGGTGATCCTGCAAAAGTGGTGTTCTCTGGGGTCGGCAAAACCGCAGTAGAAATGAAGCGTGCGTTAGAGTTGGGTATTAAGTGTTTTAATGTTGAGTCTGAACCTGAGCTTGAACGCTTGAATCAAGTGGCAAGTGAGCTGGGAGTTATTGCACCGATTTCATTGCGTATTAACCCTGATGTTGATGCGCAAACGCACCCTTACATCTCTACAGGCTTGCGTGATAATAAATTCGGTATCTTCTTTGAGCGTGCGGCTGAAGTCTACCGATTGGCACATAGCCTACCTAACTTGAACGTAGTGGGTATGGATTGTCATATTGGTTCTCAGTTAACTAATATCGACCCTTTTATTGATGCGACAGATCGCCTATTGGCCTTGATCGATACCTTGAAAGCAGAAGGTATTGTGATTAAGCACCTTGATGTTGGTGGTGGCTTAGGCGTCACATACAATGAAGAGCAACCGCCGTTGCCGTCTGAGTATGCCTCTGCATTGCTAGCACGTTTAAGTGAGCATTCTGATCTGGAGTTGATCTTTGAGCCGGGTCGCGCCATTGCGGCGAATGCCGGTGTATTATTGACCCGCGTAGAATTTTTAAAGCACACCGATTACAAGAACTTCGCGATTGTCGATGCGGCAATGAATGACTTGATTCGCCCGACCTTGTACCAAGCATGGCAAAATATTGTGCCAGTGGCACCACGTGAAGGTGAAGCTAAAACGTATGATTTGGTTGGCCCTATCTGTGAAACCGGCGATTTCATTGGCAAAGATCGCGAACTATGTCTTGCCCCTGGTGACTTACTCGCGGTGCGTTCAGCGGGTGCTTACGGTTTTGTTATGTCGTCTAACTACAATACTCGTACTCGTGCGGCAGAGATCATGGTCGATGGTAATACCGCTCATGTGGTACGTGAACGTGAAAAGCTTGCAGAACTATGGCAATCTGAACATCTATTACCGTAACCGTTGTACTAATGAATCATAACGAGAAGGAACATCATGCAGATTAATTTTTCCAAAATGCATGGGCTGGGAAATGACTTCATGGTGGTGGATTGTGTCACGCAGAATGTATTTTTTTCGCCTGATGCAATAAGGCGCTTAGCTGATCGTCACCGTGGCATTGGGTTTGACCAGCTATTGGTGGTTGAGCCACCTTATGATCCTGAAACTGATTTCCATTATCGTATTTTTAACGCTGATGGCAGTGAAGTTGAACAGTGTGGCAACGGTGCCCGCTGTTTTGCCCGCTTTGTTTGGATGAAAGGATTAACCAATAAATATCAAGTGGCGGTAAGTACCAAAGCCGGCAAGATGTTATTGAAGTTAGAAAATGATAATCAGGTAACGGTCAATATGGGCGTGCCTGAGTTTGAACCAAGTAAGATCCCTTTTCGCGCTAAGCAGACAGAAAAAACCTACATCATGCGAGTGGGTGAGCGCACTATGTTTTGTGGTGTAGTGAGTATGGGGAATCCGCACTGTGTTACCGTGGTTGATGACTTAGATCTCACTGACGTTGATACTCTAGGGCCATTGATGGAATCTCATGAGCGCTTCCCTGAGCGTGTTAATGCTGGTTTCATGCAAGTGGTATCGCGCAATGAGGTTAAATTACGGGTATACGAACGCGGAGCGGGTGAAACGCAGGCTTGTGGTAGTGGCGCTTGTGCTGCCGTTGCCGTGGGTTACCTTCAAGGTTTACTAGATGAAAATGTCAAAGTTAGTTTACCAGGTGGCGATTTACACATTAGCTGGGCTGGTGAAGGCAAATCACTGTATATGACTGGGCCAGTGGCACATGTTTTTGATGGACAAATAGTATTATGACCGATGCCTCACTACAGGATGATGCCGCGCTACTTCCCGATGCGCCATTGGATGATAAAAAGGTGGCGGAATATTTACTTAGCCACCCTGATTTCTTTGGTAGTAACTCTGAATTGCTGACGCACTTACGTATTCCTCACTCTGAACGTGGTGCGGTCTCGTTGGTCGAGATACAACTTGAACGGTTACGTAACCGTGTACAAGAACTTGAAGGGAATATTGGGAATCTAGTTTCTTTGGCTGCGAAAAATAGCGAGCTATTTTCGGTTTTTTCACTGGCACAGCAAAAACTGTTTCAAACCCATAATATTTACCAAGCGTTAATTGTATTGGATGATCTAAGCACTCAGCTTGGGTTGGAATTCAGTTTGCGTTTGTTTGATAGCCTTGATGAGCAATTATTCTTAGAGCGTCGATTATTTGATAACTTCCGTAAATCACGTTTAGTGGCTCGCTCTGTCTATTTAGGGCGGTTACGTAAAGCGGAAGCTGAGTTGTTATTTGAGCAACCACCACAGTTAGGATCGTTTGTGGTGTTGCCGTTAGGTGTCGATCGTCTGATTGGGTCGCTTAGCTTTTCAAGCCCTGATGGCGGTCATTTCCAGCCTGAAATGGATACCATGTTTGTTGAACAATTGGCGTCAGTATTAACCCGTTTGATTCATCACTGGGAATATAGCCGAGAGGTTATCGATTGAGTAGCTTACCAACCGCTTTAGAAAAACCTCTTCAATGTTTCTACGAATATATTCGTAGCGAGCGTGAATTGAGTTTACATACTCAGCAGAATTATAAGCGCCAACTCTCTACAATCGCAGAGCAGCTTGTGTCGTTTGAAGTAACCGATTGGACCATGGTTGATGCTGGCTGGGTACGCCAAATTGCCAGTAAAGGTATGCGTGATGGGCTGAAAGCGAGCAGTATTTCGATGCGACTATCAGCCTTGCGCAGCTTTTTTGACTTTTTAGTACAGCAAGACATATTGAAAGCCAACCCTGCTAAAGGGGTGGCAGCACCACGCAAAGCGCGACCATTACCTAAAAATATTGATGTTGATGAAATGGATCAGCTGCTTAGCGTGAATGAAGATGATCCACTATCTATTCGTGATCGTGCCATGATGGAATTGATGTACGGTGCAGGGTTACGTTTAGCAGAGCTGGTTAGTTTGAATGTGCGTGATATTAGCTTGAGTAAAGGAGATATCCGTGTCATCGGTAAAGGGGACAAAGAACGCATTGTGCCTTTTGCTGGGCTCGCTCGTGAGTGGGTTGCTAACTGGTTAAAAGTACGTGGGTCACTGGCTTCTGGTGATGAGCCAGGTTTGTTTGTGTCGAAATTAGGCACGCGTATCTCGACACGAAACGTGCAGAAAAGAATGGCAGAGTGGGGGCAGAAACAAGCTGTTTCAAGCCACATAAATCCACACAAATTACGTCATAGTTTTGCGACCCATATGCTGGAATCCAGCGGTGATTTGCGTGCGGTGCAAGAACTTCTTGGCCATGCAAATTTATCAACCACGCAAATTTATACCCATCTAGACTTTCAGCATCTGGCTAAAGTGTACGATGAGGCACATCCTCGAGCCAAACGTGGTCGTCGCTAGCCTCTAGCACTGAGCGAGCGTATTTAATATAACGCATAGATAACGTGTAGTTCCCCCACCTTGATTTCAGGGCAGTTGTGTTCTGCCCTTATCGTTTTAGTTTTTGAGGAAGCAGATGCAGTTTTATCGAAACCTTCAGCCGATCAAAGCCCTGACGTTTGATTTAGACGATACGCTTTATGATAATCGTCCGGTTATCGTGCGCGCAGAACAAGCTATGTATGATTGGTTGGCAGAGTATCATCCTTGTAGCCACACCCTCACCAGGCAAGATTGGATGGCATTAAAGCAACATATTGCCATGGCAGATCCAATGCTTAAACACGATGTAACTTTGTGGCGCTATGAGCTGATAAAGATTGGTTTAATGCAATTGGGCTATCGTCTGGCTGATGCTGAAAAAGCCGCTCACCATGGGCTCGAGGTGGTACTTGCTGTACGAAATAACGTCAATGTGCCAGCAGAAACGCATAGGGTACTGAGTGAACTTGCTCAACGCGTGCCTTTATTGGCGATAACGAATGGCAATGTTGATGCGGATAAAATAGGGCTAGGGCAATACTTTTCACGGGTATTAGTGGCAGGCCGTGATGGCTTAGCGAAACCTGCGCCAGATTTGTTTGCTCAAGCAGTGGCATTACTTGGGCTACCCGCTGAGCACATTTTACATGTCGGCGATCATCTAGTGACCGATGTTGGTGGGGCGAAAATGAATGGTTTTCAGGCGTGCTGGTATAACGATCAATTGCGTCAATTGCATTCTGAACCAAGAAGCCGACTGCTCCCTGATATCGAAATCTCTCAATTAGCGCCTTTGCTTACTCTCGTGTCTTGATGTAGAAAAGTAAGTCATAAATCAAGTAACAAAAAGGCGACCATTGTTCGCCTTTTATGGTTTTAGCAATAGAGCAATAGAGCAATGTGGCTATTTAATCAAACTGCGTTTAGGTTGGTCGTTACTGATTAGGCGATCAAGTGAAAATAGCCCTGCCCCCCAGAAGATATTCACTAAAATCATCATTCCCCATAGCTGGTGGTCATAAAAGCCTTTTTCCCACAGCAGTGGATAAGAGGCAACGGCGACGATATTAAAGACAAATAAGATTAATGCCATTGGGCGAGTAAATAAACCAAGCGCTAAAAACACCGGTAAAATAAGCTCTGCTGCAGTACCGGAATAAGCCGCTAGTTGCCATGGAATAACAGGTACCTGATACTCATATTCGAATAAATACAGTGTGCTGTCCCAGCTTGAAAACTTCACCATGCCTGATTTAAAGAAGACCCAAGCCACCCATAAACGTGTAAATAACAATAAAAATGGTGTTAATGGCTCAGCGATTTTTTGACCGATATTATCGATACTTCGAATGAAATTCAGCATCATTTATTTCCCTTTGTTTGACAGTGAACATCTGAAAAAATGTGTTGCTGTACTAATTCACTGAGCATTGCGAGCATGGTGTCATCAGCATTATCCAGCGTTTTCTGTTGTTGGCTTAAGGTAACCAGTGCGGTAGCGGCACTATTCGTATTCATTACCAAAATCTGTTTAGCACGGTGCTGGATGATGGCTGACTCAGGTTGATTAATATCGAATTCTTCGAAGTTGTTATTCGTCACCATTTGCCACAAGGTGACCACGGCGTAAGACGAATCAAAGCATAAGGTGAGATGTGGCACTTCAAATTGTAGCGATGAGAAGTCGCTCTCTGCTAACCCTTGCAGTTTGTGGAGTGGAAACGATGAATCGATCGCAGGCTGGTGATTAGCGCGATCAACGCACCATTCTAACGCTGCTAAATCAGCAAGGTATGGAACGGCTTGATGCAATTCGGCAGTCTGGGTAATTGCGTCATCCAGTCCTGCACCATAATGGCTTACGTCCCCTTGTTCGAGGGGGTGAGACAAGACATATTGACGCGCTAATTGGCTAAAGCATTCATCGCCTACGACGGCTTTTATTGCGGGGTAAGTCGCTTCTAAAATTTCAGATAAACTAATAATAAAGTTATTACGGTAGATCTGAATTAACTGCTCTACAGGAAATTGCCCCCGAACAATTTGATTTGTCACATCACTCTCTTGATAGTGGAGTGCGTCAGAAAATGCTTTTTGCAGATCATGCAGAGAGCGGCTAGGTGGTTGTGATTTGTCCATATTGCGCCTCTTGCATTAAAATTGTGTTGGCTTTATCAGCTTCTGCTAATAACACCGAAAGTTCAGGAATATCTAAATCCCATTCAATCAGCGTGGGTGTGGCACCGTGTTGCTGTATCCAGTGACGGTACATTTGCCATACGGGGTCGCTAACGGGTTTGCTATGGGTATCAATCCAAATTTCGCCATCATCAAACTTCTTTACCGTAAAGCCAGCAAGGTGAATTTCTTTTACCGATAATGGATTTAATGCCGCAATGTATTCATTGCTGTCAAAGCCATGATTAAAGGCACTAACATAAATGTTATTAAAGTCGAGCAGTAAGCCACAGCCAGTACGCTGTTGTACGTGATGCAGAAACTCCCATTCTGGAATCGCTGAATGCTGAAAGCTTAAATAACTCGATGGGTTTTCAACCAACAATTGGCGACCGAGAAAATCTTGCACCTGTTCGACTTTGTCACAGAAATTGTTCAGGGCTTCTTCGGTATAAGGGAGTGGCAGTAAATCATTAAAAAACTGCCCGTCGACTGAACTCCAACTGAGATGATCTGAAACCGCAATCGGGTTTACCTCATCAACTAACTGCTTTAGTTGGACAAGGTGATCGCGGTTTAATGGATCTGCTGAGCCCAGTGATAACCCAATACCATGACAACTGATAGGATAATGCTCAGCGATTTGGCGCAATTGTTCTCGCGCCATAGAAGCCGGATTAAAATAGTTTTCACTGTGAACCTCAAACCAGCCAATGTCTGGCTGTTGAGTAATGACTTGAGATACGTGGGGAGAGCGTAAGCCCACCCCAATCATCTGTTGTTGAGACAATACGCTCAATTACTTAACCCTCTGTAGAACCACCCGCTAGGCGGTCGCATAATCCTTTAGGTACCATCATGAATGCATCTTTTTGACCATCAGTTTTTGATGTGCCAGCACATGAACTGGTTTTGGTTGCACAGTCGTTTTTACCTGCTTTAGCCACGCCGTAGCACTTTTCTTTTTCTTCAGCTGCAACGGCAGATGTTGATGCCACTGTACCCGCAAGGGCAATAAGACCTGAAACAGCAGTAGCTAAAGCAATATTGGTTTTTTTCATGGTGGTTCCTCAAGGTTACTTACGTATTGCTGTGCAATGGCACAGCAATATATTTACTAAGTTGAAAGGTTATGCAGATTCGGTAGAACCACCCGCTAAACGGTCACATAGACCTTTGGGAACCATGATGAAAGCATCTTTTTGACCATCTGCTTTTGCTGTGCCGGCACATGAACTGGTTTTGGTTGCACAGTCATTTTTGCCTGCTTCAGCCACGCCGTAGCACTTTTCTTTTTCATCTGCGGCGATGGCAGATGTTGAAGCGACTGTTCCGGCTAGAGCAATTAAACCTGAAACAGCAGTGGCTAGGGCAATGTTTGTCTTTTTCATAATAAATCCTCTTTAATACGCTGGCTGTTGCTGTAAGTTGCAACGTTTCCTTTGACTTAACTTATTTTGCTATGGCGCCTTAAGCGCTCTCGAAATATAAGAAAGGGTAAACACAGAATTAATTTCACCTTTTTTTAACTTTTTTAAAGATTCATTAATAATTCTGCTCAGAAAAGCATAGAACAAAAATAAACGGGCAAGGTCTTGTGTAATTAAAAGTTATCAAAGCATTCTGAAAATGAGCTGGTATAATCCTCACCATTGTATAAATAACCAGTAGATAGCGATGGACGTTTCACTCCTGTTAGATGGGCTCAACGACAAACAAAGAGAAGCGGTGGCAGCACCGTTAGGAAACCACCTTGTGCTAGCGGGAGCGGGCAGTGGTAAAACCCGAGTGCTCGTTCATCGTATTGCATGGTTAATGCGGATTGAGCAAGCCTCGTCGTACTCGGTCATGTCCGTGACGTTTACCAATAAAGCGGCTGCCGAAATGCGCGGCCGAATTAATGAGTTAATGCAAGGCTCATCGGCGGGTATGTGGAATGGTACATTCCACGGTTTATGCCACCGCATGCTACGTGCGCACTATCTTGATGCGCGCTTACCCGATGATTTCAATATTCTTGATTCTGATGATCAAATGCGTTTGTTACGCCGTTTGATTAAAGCGCAAAACCTTGATGAAAAGCACTGGCCGGCACGCCAAGCGGCGTGGTACATCAACGGTAAAAAAGACGAAGGCTTACGCCCGGCTAATATCGATGCTTTTAACGACCCAGTTGAAAAAACATGGTTGCGTATCTACACCGCGTACCAAGAAGCGTGTGATCGCGCGGGGTTAGTTGATTTTGCCGAATTGCTGCTACGTGCCTTTGAGTTGGTCCGCGACAATAAACATATTCGCGAGCATTACCAAGCGCGTTTCAAGCACATCTTGGTAGACGAATTTCAAGATACCAATAACATTCAGTTTGCATGGCTGCGCTTAATGGCGGGTGTTGATTGTAATGTGATGATCGTCGGTGATGATGATCAGTCGATCTATGGCTGGCGTGGCGCCCAAGTTGAAAACATTCAACGTTTCTTGCGTGATTTTGCCAATGCATCGTCTATTTTCCTTGAGCAAAACTACCGTTCTACTGGCAATATTCTAAATGCTGCCAACGAATTAATTGCCAATAACAATGAACGTATGGGCAAGAAGTTATGGACGGATGGTGAAGAAGGCGAGTTGATCTCGCTATACTCTGCCTTTAATGAATTGGATGAAGCCCGTTTTGCGGTGGGTAAAATTAAGGAATGGCGTAATGAAAAAGGCGGTTCGCTGAACGATACGGCCTTTTTATACCGTAGCAATGCACAATCTCGTGTATTGGAAGAAGCCTTAATTCAAGCGGGTCTACCGTACCGAATTTATGGTGGCATGCGTTTCTTCGAACGTCAGGAAGTGAAAGATTCATTGGCGTATCTACGCTTGATGGCCAACCGAAATGATGACGCCTCTTTTGAGCGAGTGGTGAATACCCCTACGCGTGGCTTGGGCGATCGTACCTTAGAAACCATTCGTTTAGCCGCCCGTGATCGGAGTGTCACTATGTGGCAAGCCAGTGTATTACTGCTTGAAGAGCAAGTGCTGGCAGGCCGTGCTGCGAACTCATTACGCCGTTTCATCGAGTTGGTTAATGCACTGGAAGACGATACGCGAGACTTACCTTTGTTCCAGCAAACGGATGATGTGATCCGTAATTCGGGTTTGCGTGCGATGTACGAGCAAGAAAAAGGCGAAAAAGCCCAAGCTCGTATCGAAAACTTAGAAGAATTAGTAACGGCAACCCGTCAATTTGTTGTGCCAGAAGAAGCGGAAGAGATGACGCCATTAGCAGCATTTCTGTCTCATGCGGCACTAGAAGCTGGCGAAGGTCAGGCCGATGACTTTGAAGACGCGGTGCAGCTAATGACCATGCACAGTGCGAAAGGATTAGAGTTTCCGATTGTCTTCATGGTGGGTGTTGAAGAGGGCATGTTCCCTAGTTCACGCACCACGGAAGAAGTCGGGCGCTTAGAAGAAGAACGTCGCTTGTGTTACGTCGGTATGACCCGTGCAATGAAGAAGTTGTACATTACTTATGCTGAAATGCGCCGTTTATACGGTAAAGATAACTTCCATAAGCCATCACGCTTTATTCGTGAGATTCCAACGGAATTTGTGGAAGAGGTGCGGATGAAGGCACAAGTCTCTCGCCCTGCAAGCAGTGGACGCTTTAGCCAAACCCAAGTGAATGATAACTTTAATCAAACAGGTTTTAATTTAGGGCAGCGTGTTAGTCACCCTAAATTTGGTGAAGGAACTATCATTAACTTTGAAGGCAGTGGTGCGCAAAGTCGTGTTCAGGTCGCTTTCAATGGTGAAGGTATTAAGTGGTTAGTGACGCAATACGCTAAGCTCGATCCGATGTAATACAGACCGAAATAAAAGAATAGAAAAAGCCCGCTTTGCCAGTTTCTTGTAATAAGAACTGACAAGGTGGGCTTTTTTGTTTTAGGTCTGTGCTTTGTTAGCCAAGGCGCTTACTGAGCAATGACTTTCCCTTCACGGCGTGGGTCAGCTGCACCCATGAGTGATTTACCGTTAATGCGAATAGCTTGAACACCAGAATTTAACTCTTTCACTTTTACCTTAAAGCCGAGCTGTTCCAGTTTTGGTGCCCATTGTTCAGCGGTTGTGCCTTGCTCTAATTCAAATGCGCCAAAGCGGTTATTCATATTGGGTAAGTTAATGGCTTGCTGAAGGTTTAATCCCCAATCAAGGTGTGCCACTAACGTCTTGGCGACATACCCAATGATTTGGCTACCACCAGGTGAACCAACGGCCATATACGGTTCACCTTCTTTCATCACGATGGTCGGTGCCATCGATGAGCGTGGACGTTTCCCTGGCTCAATCCGATTGGCAATTGGTACACCATCGGCATGGCTGCGGAATGAGAAATCCGTTAATTCATTATTGAGCAAGAATCCACGTACCATTAAGCGTGAGCCAAAACCATTCTCAATGGTGGTGGTGATCGACACCATGTTGCGGTCTTTATCGACAATCGAAAAATGGCTGGTAGACGGTAACTCTATAGCTTCATCTAACGCGTAGTTCATTGCATGTGACCAAGGTGGCTTACCCGCCGCAGTCGTTGCTAGCGCGGTATCCCTTTTCAGTAATGTTGCGCGTTGTTCGATATAATCAGCGGCTAATAAGCCCTCGGTAGGCATAGGTACATAATCGCTGTCTGCCATGTACTTCCCACGATCGGCAAAGGCTAAACGAGAAGCGTCACCGAGTAAGCGCCAACTTTGAATGTTCTCTGGGCCCATATCAGCTATGGGATAATGGCTTAGCATGCCCATTATTTGCCCCAAGGTTAATGCCCCTGAGCTGGGTGGCCCCATACCGCATATCGAATATTGACGATAAGGCGCGCAGACGGGTTCACGCTCTTTGACTTGGTAGGTAGCTAAATCCATCGTGTTTAATACACCGGGGTTAGCTTTTGCATCACGTACGGCTTTAACAATATCGTTAGCAATCTTACCGTGGTAAAACGCACTGGCACCTTGGTCGGCGATTAACATTAATGTATTGGCATAAGCGGGATTTTTAAGGTTTTGCCCTGCCTTGATAGGTGAGCCGTCTTGATTAAAGAAGTAAGCTTTGGCTTGTGCAGAACGCTGTAGATACTCCTGATCGTTGGCCACTAGCTTGGCCAAACGTGGGCTAACAACAAAGCCTTTTTTAGCCAGATTTATTGCGGGTTCAAAGAGGGTTTTCCACGGTAATTTACCTAAACGCTGGTGGGTATGCTGCAGTAATTTAACAGTACCTGGTGTACCCACTGAACGCCCACCGACAACGGCGTCAAAGAACTGTAATGGTTCGCCTTTATCATCCTGAAATAACCGCGGTGTAACGCCATAAGGTGCAGTTTCTCGACCATCAAATGATGTTAAAGCCTCTTTTTTTGCATCCCAATACATTAAAAATGCACCACCACCAATCCCTGATGACTGTGGTTCAACTAATCCCAATACTAACTGGGTGGCAACCATGGCATCAATGGCATTACCCCCCTGGCGTAGCATTGCTGCTCCAGCTTCACTGGCATAAGGATTAGCAGACGCAATCATCCAGTCAGACCCTTGCACCAAGGTTTGCGTTTTTAAGCCTGTCGCGGCTTCGGGGGCAATACTGTCTGCGCTTTGTTTGGCGAACGCGGGTGTGATGGTGAGGCTAGCGGTTATAAATAACGCTAGGTAAGATGCTTTCCACTGCATATGAGCTCCTTATGTCTGTCTCTCTTGATAGAAGTTCGGCCAATGAACTTCGTAGCGTAGAGAGTGACAGTGCAAAGCGCTAGTGTCTAATTGTTGAGCACTTTTTTGTGCTCATTCTCAATAATTTTCGTGCTTAATTACAACGGTATTTTTACAGCGTAACTATTATATTTTTACAATGTAACTATGATATTTTTACAATGTAACTATGATATTCAACAAGATCATACTGCCGATAGTCACAAACAGTACGCCACAGATACCGTCGATATAAGGTGTCCATTGCTGAATTTTTTGTTGTAGACGTTTCCCTGTTAGTAACCACGCCAGCATGGCGAACCATAGAAATGACGTTATCCATAAAATCGCAATTGCGGTTATTTTTCCGGATATCGACATATCAACTGGCACTATGGTCGAGAGTAGGCTGATGAAAAATACTAACGCTTTAGGGTTTAATATATTGGTCGTAAACCCTTTAATGAGCGCTTGTTTACTATTAGCAATAATGCGTTTTGGGGCTGCAACTGTTTCAGTTTGCACTGTGGAACGAAAAATAGGCGTCAGCACGTTTCTAACAGCACCAATACCCAGCCATAGTAAGTATGACCCCCCAGCGGCTTGCAGTAAGGCAAATAGGGTTGGCTGCTGGTGGATCAATAAGCTGGCGCCAGTCAGGCTTAAAATTGAATGCAATAAAATACCCAGAGACAAGCCCAGTGCGATCGCAATGCCCGTTTGACGCCCGTAACGTCCTGCGTTTTGTACCACTAAGGCAAAATCAGGCCCTGGGCTCATTAGCGCAATAACGTGGACGGTAACTAAGGTAAGTAAAGTGGTGACTTCGTTCATGGTGTCTCGCCGTTTGTATTCGATTGGATCGGTATGTTTTGCAGTATGACGGGGCGTGTTTGAATGCGCTTGTAAAAAAATGACAGCGAAAAGAAAGTACAACGGAAAGAAGAATAGCGATGGTTATAAATTGGATATTGTTATTTTATGTGGGAAGGCGCAATACCGAACGTTTGTTTGAAGGTATTGGCAAAGTGCGCCTGATCATAAAAGCCGACATGATAAGCCACCTCTGTACTGTTAAAACCAGCCCGTAGCAAAGCCATAGCATGCTCTAGGCGTAAACGAGCTAACCAAGCATAAGGTGTAATGCCGGTGGTTTTCTTAAATTGACGCAAGAGTTGCGACGGGCTGAGGTCACACAGTGTTGCCAAGTCATTAAGGCTGATTTTTTGATCAAGATGCGCCATAAAATAATCGCGTAACTGGCGTAAATCTTTGGTACCCAGCTTCGTGACTGTGTGTTCGGTTACTTTTCCATAGTGGGTTAATAGATAAGAAAAGTATTCTATCGGCAAGCTATCTTTAGCTAGTTGAGACGCCAAAGGATTGTCTAACTGGGTATGTAATTGAGTTAGTTGCTGGAAAAACTGATGATCGGCAATCTTATGTTGTGGGAAACAAAAGAGGGCTTTACCCGATACGGCTTCAGCCTGTTGAGTTAACCAATCAGGGCTAATACTAAAAACTTTAACGCGGTAGCCAGCGCTTTCTTTTGGCTGTCCATCGTGGATTTCATCGGGGGGCATGATCACCATTTGACCCGGCCCTGCTACATGTTTTGCGCCATTGAAAAAATACTGCTGCTGCCCTTGGGTGATTAAGCCCAAATGGTAATCGAGGTGATAATGGCGTTTGAAAGAAAAGCTTTGGTAATGGGCATCAATCAAGTTGATGTCATCAATATTGCTTTTACGATGACTGACTTTATTCATGCGATTGCTCAGTGATGATCGGAAGGTCGGGCTTTTCTATTACAAGTAAACCATAAGTGAAGGGTATGCAGCTTGTAAAAAATTCACAAGCTGCAGAACGAATTAAACAGATTAGGTGGAAGGAGCCACTTTTTTATTGTCGCGATGGCGTTTAATACCGTCAAAGCTGAATAAAATAAGGGCAGCCCAGATAAATATAAACGTCACACCGTTATCGACCGTAAAGGGTTCGCCATATACCAAGACCGCTAATAAGAACATCAAGCTTGGGCCGATATACTGGAAGAAACCCAGCGTGGATAACTTGAGTTTAGTGGCAGCCCCGGTAAAGCACAGTAAAGGCAATGTCGTTACAATCCCCGCAGCCACAAGTAATAGATTAAGTTGCAATGGGTTGTCAGCGAGGTTGGCAGTTGGGCTGTCGGTAATAAAGAAAATATAAATGGTTGCCAGCGGCAGCAGTACACAAGTTTCGAGGAATAACCCTGTTTGAGCATCCAAATTAATTTTCTTACGGAGTAAACCATAGCAACCGAAACTACCGGCTAATGCCAACGCAATCCAAGGTAATGAGCCAAATTGAATTAACTGTGCAGCGACACCACATGCGGCTAATACCACCGCGACCCATTGTAAGGCTCGTAGTCGTTCACCAAGAAAAACCATGCCAAGAATGACATTGAATAAAGGGTTAATAAAATATCCTAGGCTGGCATCCAACATGTAATTGTTATTCACCGCCCAGATGAAAATCATCCAGTTAGTTCCCACCAATAGCGCTGTTACCGTTAGCATTAGCAACATTTTTGGTTTAGCTATCACAGCGCGAATTTTGCCCCACCCCTTACTGAAAAAAATCAATGCAGCTAAAAAGAAGAACGACCAAATAACACGATGGCTTAGAATTTCTAACGGGCTAACATTCTGCAATGCTTTAAAGTAGATAGGAGCAATGCCCCACATCGTATAAGCAGCGAGGGCAAGAATAACCCCGCGTTGTGTTTTTTTGGTTTGTTCTTCCATGGGAATCCAAATGGTTATTTTATAAAATCAATGAGATTTTCTCAAAAAGTATGCGGAAGCAGTATAAAGCGAGATTCTTTGAAATGGCTACATCTTTATCAATAGATTAAATGATAAACAATGTATCGCAAGCTTAACGGTTCATCTTCTTACTCTGTTTCGTATTTCTTTTCAGATATCTTTTCAGATATCTTTTCAGATATCTTTTCAGATATCTTTTCGGCGTGCTTTCTGCGACTGACAACGTGTTGAGTCGTTCACTTAATAAGCCCATTTAGTATAGAATAGCCCGCCCCCAACATTTTAGAGTAGGTCTATGTCTTCCAGCAGTACCGCGGTTTGTGAGCCAACGCCCTTAGCGCCAAGTGAGAAAATCTTACAGGATGTGTTTGGCTATCAATCTTTTCGTATTGGTCAGCAGGAAGTGATAGAAGCCGTTGTAGAAGGTCAAGATTGCTTAGTCATCATGCCAACGGGGGGCGGTAAATCGTTGTGTTACCAGATTCCCGCATTAATCATGCCCGGTATTACCTTGGTTATCTCACCGCTTATCTCATTAATGAAAGATCAAGTCGATCAGTTGAATGCCAATGGGGTGGCAGCGGCGTATATCAACTCAACCATGTCGCGTGAAGAAGTGATGGAGACTTTCTTAGCAATGCGAGAGGGGGATTTGAAGCTAGTCTACGTATCGCCTGAACGGGTATTGATGCGTGATTTTATCGAGCGATTGTATGAAACCCCGTTAAGCATGGTAGCCGTTGATGAAGCGCACTGTGTTTCTCAATGGGGGCATGATTTCCGCCCTGAATATGCCGCATTAGGTACCTTGAAACAACACTTTGAAAACTTGCCGATCATGGCATTGACGGCAACTGCTGATGATACCACCCGTAACGATATTACCAGTCGTCTTGGTCTTACCAATCCTCATGATTATCTCGGTAGTTTTGATCGTCCTAATATTCGTTATACCTTACTTGAAAAGCACAAACCGATGACGCAGCTCACCCGTTACTTAACGGGGGTACGTGGTCAATGTGGGATCGTGTATTGCAATAGTCGTAAACGCGTCGAGCAAATAGCAGAAAAATTGCGTGATAGTGGGGTACGAGCAGCTGCGTATCACGCAGGGCTCGATCATGATGAACGAGGGCGAGTACAAGAAAGCTTTCAACGTGATGATATTCATATTGTGGTTGCTACCGTGGCCTTTGGCATGGGGATCAATAAACCTAACGTCCGCTTTGTCGTGCACTACGATATTCCGCGCAATATCGAGTCGTATTATCAAGAAACCGGGCGGGCAGGGCGTGATGGCTTACCTGCAGAAGCGGTTATGTTTTATGACCCATCAGACTTAGCTTGGTTACGTCGCTGCCTTGATGAAAAAGAAGACGGAGCACAAAAGCAAGTTGAGAGTCATAAGTTAAATGCAATGGGGGCATTTGCCGAAGCGCAAACATGCCGCCGTCAGGTATTGCTGAATTACTTTGGTGAATACCGTGAAGAACCGTGCGGTAACTGTGACATTTGTTTAGACCCACCTAAGCGATTTAATGCGATTGAAGTGGCACAGAAAGCTCTGTCGTGTGTATACCGTGTTAATCAAAGCTTTGGTGTGGGTTACGTGGTGGAAGTGCTGCGTGGCATGCAAAATCAGCGGATACGCGAACATGGGCACGACAAGCTCACAACGTATGGGATTGGACGTGAACATAGCCATGAATATTGGGTCAGTATTTTACGCCAGCTGATCCATCGCGGATTTTTAACTCAAAATATTTTGCGCAGCTCAACCCTACAATTAACCGAAAAAGCGCGCTCAGTATTACGTGCTGAAATTGAGCTAGAGCTAGCGGTTCCTCGGCTTGATGTGGCAGCCCGTAGTGCGAAAAGCGATAAAATGGCCAATCGTCACTATGACAAGAAGCTGTTTGCTAAATTACGTAAGTTACGAAAAGCCATTGCTGATGAAGAGGATTTACCACCTTATGTCGTGTTCAATGATGCAAGCTTAATGGAAATGGCTGAAATTTTACCGACATCTCAAGGTGAAATGTTAGCGATTAATGGCGTTGGGCATCGTAAGCTAGAAAAATACGGCAGTGTTTTTTTAGGGGTGATTGAAGAGCATTTGATGGCAGGGGACAGTGACAGATAAAAAAATACCGGACTATCCGAGTCCGGTAAAAATGCGTTCAAAAAACATAAATAGTTTATGTATTGTTCGCTACAAAACAGCTTGCGTATTTGGTGAGAATATAGATTTTCACCTGTTGCCAGTTCACTGAAAATCGACGGGACGCGTTCTTCAGCAGTGTTAGGCAACAAGGCTATAAAACCATGAATTTACATTGGTAGCTATAGCCTGCTTATGGTTTGATACGCAAAGACACAGTTGGTTACAGGAAACTTACTTTCTGCGTATATATATACCCAAGTCACCTCTAAATGAAGTTAAAGGAATAATTATGACGGATTCAACGCCTTTATCAGAGCCCCTCTTTACGGTACGTGAGCTAGATTTAGCCCATGGTCACCTTTTACTTTCTGGTCCTGATTTCGATTTTGATTCTTTCTCTGACATCGCAGATCAATTACTGGTGTGTATTGATGCACGAGTGATCGAGAAAGAATTGAATGCGGATTTGCACGTGTGGATCATTGATTTTGAAGGCAGTCGTCTATTGTTAAAAGGTGAGCATTACGCCAGCGCACTGTGGATCGAAGCATTGTCATCGGCAGATAATGATGCCCTAGCGTTTATAGCAACACTCTTACCGCGTCAATCAGGGCAGCTGTGCTAATTTAGCCACTAAATAGGTAAAGTAATACTGATAATACAGGCAAACGATTGCTTGGTGTAATTCAACACAACGAGGGTAGGCAAGAATATTGGTTAATGTATAATCGCCGCCTTCGGTCACTGCTGCATGGTATGAGAACCTGCTGACAGTGAAATTTTGGGTTCCCTCTCCCCCAATGACAAAAAGGTCTACTATGACTATATCTCAATTATCTTCAGTACCATCGTTTACTCTGCCACAACAACGTAAAGCCCTTTCTTTTCTGGTGTTATTTCACCTTGTGATCATTGCGTCGAGCAATTATCTGGTGCAGCTACCGTTTACTATTTTTGGCTTTCATACCACTTGGGGAGCGTTTACTTTTCCCTTTATTTTTCTTGCGACGGATCTGACTGTACGTATTTTTGGTGCCACGATGGCGCGGAAAATTATCTTTCGGGTAATGGCACCCTCTTTGGCGGTTTCTTATGTGCTATCGGTGTTGTTCTATCAAGGTGAATATCAAGGGGTGGCACATCTAGGTGAATTTAATCTATTTGTTGCCCGTATCGCGATTGCGAGCTTTATGGCGTATTTGCTTGGGCAGATTTTGGATGTTTCTGTTTTTAATCGCTTGCGTCAAATGAAGCAATGGTGGATAGCGCCAACGTGTTCCACTATTTTCGGTAATGCATTAGATACATTGGCGTTTTTTGCTATTGCATTTTATAACAGCCCAGATGCATTTATGGCTGCTAACTGGACTGAAATCGCGCTGGTGGATTACAGCTTTAAACTGATTATTAGCCTTGGGTTATTTGTACCCGTTTATGGTGTATTGCTGAATTATTTAATTAAGCGTCTAACAGCGGTTAATGTAACGGAGAGTGGGCTAGCGAATCAAAAGCTTAAAACACACTAACCGATAATATAGAATATAAAAGTCGGCTTTTTTATACCATTTTTCTGGGTAAGGGAATGAATTCAATGCAAGTACGACAAGCCTCATTGGCAGAAGCCATAATAGTGTTGAATCAGATCAGTGAGTTTGACCATCCTGAAACAGAAGACAGTTTGATGCAGCGTCTTAGTGGGCATGCAAGCTTAATACTGGTTGCCGAGCATGAAGACCGCTTGGTTGGAGTGAAGATTGGTTATCGTCTTTCAGATTCGACCTTCTATAGCTGGTTGGGTGGAGTTGCCCCTGCTGGTCGTCGAATGGGGATTGCTCAAGCCTTGTTAGACGCACAAGAAACATGGGCGATTGAGCAGGGTTATCAGGAAATTAAAGTTAAATCGCGCAACTGTTTTCCGTCTATGCTGATGTTACTTATGAAGAATGAGTACCTCATTGAAAATATTGAAAAAAAAGACAGAGTTGCTGATTACCGAATCTATTTTTCAAAGTTACTGACTAAGAAAAAAGAGTCTAAATGAAAATAATTCTCAATAAGTACTTGCAACTCAAGTGAGAATGGTTATTATTAACAGGCACTCAGGTGAGAGGGGAAACAAATTACCTCTTAGTTGAAGGCACGACATTGCTCACATTGCTTCCAGTGTACTTCGGCGACGGTTGAGTGTTTTTAGTGTAGGGCTAGAAACATGCAACACTTCTGCTGAGCGGCGACTACCTCCTGATTATCAGGCTTTCTTAATTTTAAGAGAAAAGGTAGCGTCGCTTTTTCTTTTCTAGCGTTAAGCCAGCTGTACTAAATGCTTCACCAGCTTATTGATCCCACTTGCAGCCTCAGAAATACTTCCCGCCAACATGTAAGCCGGTGTTGTCAGCAGACGGCGCTTTTGATCCAATACAAAATCATCCACAGGGCAATCAATATGCTCACCACCCATCGCATTAAATGCTTTGGCGGTTTCAGGATCGGTCCCAATTGTACCTTTTGCTCCTGGCCCATAGATCGCGGGGATCATGGTTGGTGCGATACATAAATACGCCGCAGGTTTTTCTTCTTGGGCAAAAGCTTGGCAAACTTTTTTAACATCTGGGTTGATCTCGCATTCCGCCCCTTTGATAGCAAAATTAGACAGGTTTTTTGCCGCTCCAAAGCCACCAGGGATCAATAGCGCATCATACTCAATGGGCTTTAGGTTCACGATGTCTTCAATGTTACCACGAGCAATACGGGCAGCTTCGATCAATACATTACGCGTTTCTGTTGTTTCTTCACCTGTTAGGTGGTTAATCACATGGTATTGATCAATATTCGGGGCAAAACAATGCCAACTCGCCCCTTCTTGCTCGATTGCCAACAAGGCTAAAACGGTTTCATGTATTTCAGCGCCATCAAATACGCCAGAGCCGCTTAAAATAACTGCAATTTTCTTCATTTTGGCTTCCTTCCTAAACAAAATAGACTGTTTTTACTTTAGCATATGGTTATTTTCGAGCGATCTGTTAACTTTTTCCACAATTAATGATCATTTTAAGATCTGGGATCGTTTTTTGCAGTTAAGGTTAACCTGTTGATTTTAATTGCTTTAGAAGTGTTGTTTTGATTGTTAAAAAAGATTAATCAGATTTGTAAAATTAGATACTAACAAAGTTATCCACAGATTATGGTGTGTAAGTGGAAAACATCAGTTAACACTTGTCGTCTCTCATGGCATTCTAGTGTCTTACACCACAGTTTTTGATTTTTCAGTGTTGAGCATGCCAAAATCTGTGCGATGTGGCACTTTTTAATCTTTCATCCCCCGGATATAAGAATATCTCTATGGCAACTATCCCAGAAAATCCACTCATCCTAATTGATGGATCGTCTTATCTTTACCGTGCTTATCATGCCGCGCCTAATTTCACTAACTCAGACGGTGAGCCGACGGGTGCAGTATATGGCGTGGTAAACATGCTACGCAGTTTATTACGTCAATTTTCGACTGAACATATTGCAGTGATCTTCGATGCGAAAGGCAAAACATTCCGAGATGATATCTATCCGGAATATAAGGCAAATCGCCCTCCGATGCCTGATGATCTTCGAGGTCAGATTGAACCATTGCATGCCGTGATCAAAGCAATGGGCTTACCGTTGATCGCGATTTCAGGTGTTGAAGCGGATGATGTGATCGGAACATTGGCAACGCAGGCATCAAAAGCGGGTATGCCAGTACTGATTAGTACTGGCGATAAAGATATGGCACAGCTGGTTGATGAAAATGTCACGCTGATCAATACCATGACTGATGTGGTAATGGATCCTGCTGGGGTCGTGGAGAAGTTTGGGATCGGCCCTGAGTTGATTATCGACTATCTTGCACTGATGGGAGATAAAGTTGATAACATTCCTGGAGTGCCAGGGGTCGGTGAAAAAACAGCAAAAGCATTGCTAACGGGTGTTGGTGGTCTTGATGCTATTTATGACAATTTAGACGCTATTCCTGCACTTGGTTTTCGCGGTTCTAAAACCATGCCTAAAAAGTTGGCTGATAACAAAGAAGCGGCTTATATGTCGTATGAGCTTGCAACCATCAAATTGGATGTAGAGCTAGACAGTGCACCGCATGAACTGTTGAAGACTGAACCTGATACTGATGAGCTAACCAGTCTATTTGGTAAACTACAGTTCCGTCGTTGGTTATCTGAAATGCTAGACGGTAGCGACGGTAAAATCGTGGCTGACGAGAAAGCGTCAGAGCCTACAGAAAAGAAAGTGGTCGCTCCAACGATTGATCGCAGCGGTTACGAAACTATTCTCGATGAAGCAAGCTTTAATGCGTGGTTAGCGACGCTAACTGCAGCAGATGTTGTCGCTTTTGATACAGAAACTGACGGCCTTGATTACATGACGGCTAATTTAGTTGGTGTATCATTTGCTGTCGAAGAAGGGAAAGCGGCTTACGTGCCCGTTGCGCATGATTATCTTGATGCGCCGGAACAGCTTGATCGTGATTGGGTACTTGCTCAGCTAAAACCGTTACTTGAAGATCCTGCTCAAAATAAAGTCGGTCAAAACCTAAAATTTGATATGAGCATCTTGGCACGTTACGACATTAATATGCAGGGTATCAAATATGACACCATGCTTGAGTCATACGTGTTCAATAGTGTGGTTGGCCGTCATGATATGGATAGCCTAGCACTGCGTTACCTAGAACATAAAAATATCAGTTTTGAAGAAGTTGCCGGTAAAGGTAAAAAGCAATTAACGTTTAATCAAATTGATTTAGATGTTGCTGGGCCTTATGCCGCTGAAGATGCTGATATTACGCTGCGCTTACATAATTTATTGAACGAAAAAGTTGAATCTGATGAGCAGCTAAAGTCTGTATTTGAAGATATTGAAATGCCGCTGGTGCCCGTACTGTCTCGCATTGAGCGTACTGGTGTATTAATCGATAGCATGCTATTGAGTGCCCAATCGACAGAAATTGCTGCGCGTCTTGATGAATTAGAAACCAAAGCGTACGAAATTGCAGAACAAGAGTTTAACTTAAGTTCGCCGAAGCAGCTGCAAGCTATCTTGTTTGAAAAGATGGGTTTACCCATTTTGAAAAAGACCCCGTCTGGTGCGCCTTCGACTAATGAAGAAGTACTTCAAGAACTGGCGTTAGATTACCCATTACCGAAGATACTTTTAGAATACCGTGGCTTAGCTAAGCTGAAATCTACCTATACTGATAAGTTACCTAAGATGGTGAATCCGTCGACTGGGCGAGTACATACTTCATACCATCAAGCGGTAACCGCAACGGGACGTTTATCTTCTAGCGATCCTAACTTACAGAATATCCCGGTCCGTAATGCTGAAGGGCGTCGTATTCGCCAGGCATTTATTGCCCCTGCAGGCTATAAGATCCTTGCTGTCGATTACTCGCAAATCGAGTTACGTATTATGGCGCATTTATCGGGAGATAAAGCGTTATTAGAAGCCTTTAAACAAGGCAAAGATATTCACGCAGCAACCGCAGCAGAAATCCTAGGCTTACCGATTGAATCAGTTACCACTGAACAACGTCGTCGAGCTAAAGCGATTAACTTTGGTTTGATTTATGGCATGAGTGCGTTTGGTCTTGCTAAGCAATTGGATATGGGACGTAATGAAGCACAAGACTATATGAATGTGTATTTTGAACGTTACCCTGGCGTGTTGGAATATATGGAAAGCACCCGAATTCATGCGAGTGAGCAAGGGTATGTTGAAACCTTGTTTGGACGACGTTTGTACTTACCTGATATTAAATCTCGTAATGGTATACGTCGTAAAGCGGCAGAACGTGCAGCAATCAATGCGCCGATGCAAGGAACCGCTGCTGATATTATCAAACGTGCGATGGTATTGGTTGATGAGTGGGTTGAACAACAAGAGACAGGGCGTGTTCGTCTATTAATGCAAGTACATGACGAACTTGTTTTTGAAGTACAAGAATCTGAGTTGGACGCTGTCTCTGCTGATGTACGTCGCTTAATGGAACTAGCGGCTGAATTAGATGTGCCTCTGATTGCAGATACTGGGTCTGGTAACAACTGGGATGAGGCGCACTAGCGTTTTTAATCCCTTTTAATCATGATACAACGATGAGAGTCAGCCTAGTGCTGGCTTTTTTTTTAATGATTAATTAATCGTAATTAAAAATCATTATTAAAATTTAGTTACCAATTTATGAAAAAAAACTACAATTTTCACTTTTCTTATCTGCTCAATTGATATACAGTTAATGACGTAGGGTACAGAGGTAAGATGTTCTATCTTTCAGACCTTTTGTTTCACGTTATTGGATTTGGCTGATTCAGCCGCCCTGGTCGATTGACCAGGGCGTTTTTTCTTCTAAGCTACTATAAACCCTCATACCTTGTTTCTCATATTTTTAAATATCCCCACATTATTATATTTCTGACTGTTGTTCTTTCTTTGTATTTAGCATCTGTACTAAAAACAATCGAATGATTATAAAAGAGCTATTCTTTACTCTAATTGTTAAAATTATCTTTTAAATTAATATATTAGGTTAGAACGGTAAAAATGGTTTTTATTTCTCCAATTTGTCACATGTATATTTTAGAGTAATTACTTTAAAAAAGATTTAGAGCAGGTATAATGAGCACAGCTTCTTGTTCATATTTGTTATTGTTTACGGGCTTTATGCCAATGAACTTGTACATTCATGAAATAACCATCCTTTTCATTGAGGGTGGTTTTTTTTTGCCTGTTTGTTCGTATTGTAATTAAATTCCGAAATAAATATGTTTAAGCGATATCAAGCAAACTTAATTCCCATTAAGAATAATGATTGAGTGAAGTCTATAAAGAGAGAATACGGGGAAAGGACGTTACTGGTGTCAGTTATTTCGTTTATATCAGTGGTGAAAAAACGCACAAAATGTGGATAAAGAACTTGCGTTGAGTTAGGAAATCATTGATGCTTTCTGGATAAATATAAAAAAGCTCCTATTTCTCTCCCGTTGCCCCACCAGAAGGTGGGGAATTTTTATGGCCCCTTCCTTGGAGCCATAAACAGACGTCGTGCTCTATTAACGAGTGATATTTACTCGATTAATCATCGCTTTTATCTGATAACGTTTCACCTGTGTATGCCTCGCCATTTTCAGCAGCGGCAAGCATTAGTTGGCGCTCTAGTTCTGGTCCAAACCATGTATCTAGTTTACGACGAACTTGATCAAGTCCAATTCCCTTCAATGAAGAAAACAGCTCAATTTGTACATCACCACCAAAAGACTTTGATGACTCACGTACTTTTAGTAATTGCGCTTTACGTGCGCCGCTTTTCATTTTGTCGGCTTTCGTTAAGAGCACTAATACTGGAAGGCGGCTTTCGATCGCCCAAAAAATCATTTGTTGGTCGAGATCTTTCATTGGGTGGCGGATATCCATTAATACCACCAAGCCTTTTAGGCACTCACGTTTTTGTAGGTATTCACCTAACGCTTTCTGCCATTTAATCTTCAGTTCTAGTGGTACTTGAGCAAAACCATAACCTGGTAAATCGATTAGGTTACAACCTTGAGTCACTTCGAACATGTTAATTAATTGTGTACGGCCTGGTGTTTTAGAGGTACGCGCTAGACCTTTTTGATCTGTAATGCGGTTAAGTGCACTTGACTTACCTGCATTGGAGCGGCCAGCAAATGCGATCTCAACGCCTGTGTCTTGTGGCAAGTGACGAATATCAGGTGCACTTGTGATGAATCCGGTATTTCTGTAGTTGAGAGGTTGATTCACTGTTAACTCCGTCAAGTCTTCATGTAGTAGACTGATTACTTTTATGTAAAATTGTGTAAAATGTACCAAAACCGTGCTTGGTTTGTGGTCGCATTGTATACCATGTAACTGAGCATTACTTGTGGTACTGGAAGCTCTATAATTATAAACGGAATGTCATGAAGAAATTAGCACTTATATTGGCTCTTCTTGCCAGTTGCTCAGTCTGGGCTCAAGGAGACGCAGAAGCTGGAAAAGCAAAAGCTGCAACATGCGCAGCTTGCCATGGCGCAGATGGTAATAGCATTATGGCGCAATATCCTAAAATTGCAGGACAACACCCTGGTTATATCGAAAAACAACTTAAAGAATTTAAGTTAGCAATGACCACAGGTGGCACACAAGGACGTAATGATCCTGTTATGGGAGGCATGGTAATGGCATTGTCTGAAGAAGATATGTCTGACCTTGCTGCTTATTTCTCTTCATTACCTATCTCTGAAAATGTTACGCCAGAATCTTCAATTGAAGTGGGTAAGCAGTTGTATAACGTAGGTGATGCCGAACGCGGCATTGCTTCATGTACTGCTTGTCATGGCCCCCGAGGTAACGGTACTAGCTTATCAGGATTCCCTAAAATCTCTGGTCAAAATGCTGAGTACATTAAGTTACAGCTAGAGAAGTTTCGCTCTGCTCAGCGTAACAACGACATGAACTCGATGATGCGTTCAGTCGCGGCAAAACTATCAGATGACGAAATCACTTCATTATCTCAATATGTTGGTGGTTTACACTAAGTACTCGTATTCCAGTATTGGTCAATGAAAAGGCGGCTTAGGCTGCCTTTTTCTTTATGTCTTCTTTATTAAAGCTAAGTATGTAGACCACATATGCAGAAACTGCAAGTTAGTAACGAAAATTTATTATTTTAGAGCTTAAATCGTAGAACACTGAGAGGCGTGTGCGAGATCCGCTATTCGTGATAGCCCATCTAGATGATAAAGACGGTGGGTTTGAATGACTATTTCAAAAGTATCAGGCAGTTAGTTCTATTGAAATAATATTACAAAAAAATGCTAAGAGCTGCCTTGTTGAATGAATCCTGAATGGGCGTAAAGTATACCTTGTCGACAGGGAATACGACGAAGGATTGGGAAGCGCCAGGATGGCATGAGCATGATGCTCGAAGGATACACAGGATGTCTGGCGAGGAAGCCGGGTAGTTCGCAAGATGCGTAGGATTGTCATGGTTGACACTTACGGAAAAGATTTCTGTTGATACACAACAGAAAATAGGTGCATGAAGGATTGTGTGCCCACATGGATGGTGACATTGGTTATCAGGAAGATAACACGCTTAATGGATAGCCAGTTCAGGATGAACTGTTTTAACATGGATTGTAGCAAGGAAGACGAAAATTCATCAGGATGATGAAGAACAACAACGTCTTGCAAGGAAAGCACAAATAACAAACGGATTATTGTCTAACCAGATCTTTACAGCTGGTTATGGGCAGACTAGACAGGATTTAGCCATATTATGGCAACCTTATAGAGCGACAGGTTTATACCTGTCGCTTTTTTCTTTATTAGCTTTCTGTTATGTTTCGCCTTCATTTTTCGATGGCTAAGCAATGCAGACATTTCTGCTATGCAATGACCTCTCGGTCAGTGAAATTAAAAATCATTTATAATCAACATGAAACTGTCTAAACAATGACGGCTATTCTTATTGTTATTAGCACGTAGTGTTTCTTTTTCGACGTACTGATAAAGCCAGAAGCTGATAGATTGGTATTCGGTTATACCCTTGATCTTACATTCTCCATAATGTTGGTCGATATAGGGTATAATGTGGCGATATATGACTCATATTTTGCTCATGAACCTAAAGTATTAGTAAGGCATGAAGCTTTACTATTGGTACGGAAGCGATTGAACATTTTATACGCCTGCAAAGGAATGGGGGCTGCTACTTAGCATAATACACACTAGCAGAAAGCTAGAATGAATGACTAAGCTGGCAATAGATGCAGATGCCTTTGCGCAATAGCATTACAAATACGATCCAACTTACATGCACTTTTTCAGCCAAAATACCGTTTATTCTTTAGTAAACAGTAATGGCTCGGAAGTTGATTTTGTTGGTAATGATGTGATTTTGCTGAGGAAGACCCAGTAATGACCCGTAAAAAAAGAAGTCGCAGTGTAGGATCTGAAGGTCCTGCAGTGTACCGCGAGAAATCAACAACACAGGTTGATGTTGAAGCACGCAAAAGCCAGAAAGATAAAAAACGTAAAGGTTTGAAGTCTGGTAACCGTAACGCAGAAGCTTTAGATCCAAAGCATTACGCGAACGGTCAAAAGAAAGACCCACGTTTAGGCAGTAAGAAACCGATCCCATTAGTGGTTGAGAAAAAACCAACAACCAAGAAAGAGCGTCGCTTAAGCGCCGAGCAAGAATTGGATATGTTGGAAAATGATGCACAATTAATGGTGTTATTAGATCGTATTGAAGCGGGCGAGAAGCTAGGCGCTGGTTTACAGAAGCAAGTGGATCAAAAGCTAGACCGTATCGAGCATCTAATGGGCCGTTTAGGCTTACTTGAAGTTGAAGAGCCAGAAGTCACCGAAGAAGCACCTGTACGTAAAGGTGCTAAAACCGATGAAGATTTACTTGATCAGTTTGAAAATATGGATCTAGATTCTTTCGGTAAGGAGTAACCGTTGCAGGATATGACGCTTTGGTTAGGCTTGGGCGGCAGTATTATTGCCGCGCTCGCTATATATGCAGGCTATTTGTTGTTTAAGGTATATCAGCAGCATCAGCAGCATAAAGCTTTCTTGAAGCGTGCTGCGCTTCAGCAAGCAGAGCAAATAAAAATGCGTAATACCAATATTATGGATAGCGTATTTATTATTGCTGATGCCGGAAAACAAGAACAATGTGACATGTCAGAAGTAACCATTCGTTTATATAAACTGATGGAAGTATTACAAGCTGAACAACACATTGATTTTGCCAGCAAGTTCCCAGCGATGTTTGAGCTTTATCATGTTGTAAAAGACATGCCACGTGGTGATGCCCGTAATATGATTCAAAAGAAAGAGCGCATGAAGCTCGATCTAGAACGTATGAAAGCAGAAGCGCGACTACAAGATACAATTAAGTTAGAGCTCGACGATATCCTGTTAATGAAATCATAATGGGTGGCCAGCCTACCTATTATTGAGTATTCACCATCTAGGTCATTTGATCTAGGTGGTATTTTCCTCGACCAAGAACTAGTAAGTGTTCTACATCTTTCTTGAGTGTGGCACACTGATCATCGAATTTATTCCCCCTTACAAATAGTGGAAGTACGTCATGTCAAATGAGCAGATTATTTGGGATCAAGCACTGATAGAAAAGTATAACTACTCAGGTCCTCGTTATACTTCTTATCCAACCGCTCTTGAATTTCATGAAGCCTTTACTCCTGCAGAATTTGATATGGCTTGTGCGCAGTATCCCGATCGCAAGCTTTCGCTTTATATTCATATCCCGTTCTGTCATAAGCTTTGTTATTACTGTGGTTGTAATAAGATAATTACCCGCCATCAACATAAGGCCGATCAGTACCTTGATGCTTTAGAGCAAGAGATACGTCAACGTGCCTCTCTGTTAGGTGATCGCCAAGTAAGCCAGTTGCATTGGGGTGGCGGAACACCAACGTTCTTAACTAAGAAGCAAGCTAGCCGTTTGATGGCACTGTTACGTGACCAGTTTTCATTTGATGCTGATGCTGAAATTAGTATTGAAGTAGACCCGCGTGAAATTGAATTGGATATGCTTGATCACTTGCGTAGCGAAGGTTTCAACCGTTTAAGCATTGGTGTTCAAGATTTTAATAAAGAAGTGCAAAAGCTGGTTAACCGCGAGCAAGATGAAGACTTTATTATTGCCATGGTACAGCGCGCTAAAGAGTTAGGTTTTCGTTCGACGAATCTTGATTTGATTTATGGTTTGCCGAAACAAAACCGTGAACTATTTGCCGAGACATTACAGCAAGTACTGAAGATGAAGCCTGGGCGCTTATCGGTATTTAATTACGCGCACATGCCAAGTTTATTTGCTGCTCAACGTAAAATTAAAGATGACCAGCTGCCATCAGCGAATGAGAAGTTAGGTATTCTACAAGATACCATTGCCACGTTAACGGGTGCTGGTTATCAGTTTATTGGTATGGATCACTTTGCTTTACCTGATGATGAGTTAGCTGTTGCTCAGCGTAATGGTGTTCTTCACCGTAATTTCCAAGGTTATGCGACACAAGGCGATTGTGATTTATTAGGTATGGGTGTTTCAGCAATCTCAATGATTGGTGACTGCTACGCTCAAAACCAGAAAGAGCTGAAAACCTACTATTCGAATGTACAAGAAAAGCGCCAAGCATTGTGGAAAGGAGTATCTCTTGATGCCGATGATTTGTTGCGCCGTGAAGTGATTAAAGCGTTAATTTGTAACTTCCAGCTTGATATGAATGATATTGAGCAGCGATTCAATTTAACGTTTAATGAATACTTTGCTGAAGATCTCGGTTTGCTTAAAACCTTTATCAATGATGAATTGGTTACCATTGATGGCCAATTTATTCATGTTGAGCTTAAAGGTCGTTTACTGATCCGTAATATCTGTATGTGCTTTGATAAGTACTTGCGTGACCGAGCACGTCAGCAGCAATTCTCTCGCGTTATCTAATATAGCTTAACGCTAAAAAAAGCCCTCATATTCAAAGTTAATGATCTGCATTAATGTTGAGTATGAGGGCTTTTTAATGGTGAAGTTTATCTTCACCATTAATGAATTTAGCGTTGTGCGGCTTTATCTTTTAGCTGTTGTTTTTCAGTATCAGATAAGAAAGCCAGTTCTAGGCCGTTAATCTGCGCCTGACGAATTTGCTCTTGAGTCAGACCGACTTTCGGTGCTGCTACTTCATATTCGTGAGGAAGCTCGATACCTTCGACCGCAGGATCATCGGTATTTAGACATGCCAAAATACCATGTTCTAAAAACTGCTTAACTGGGTGAGAGGCAAATGATTCAACGGTACTTGTTTGAATATTTGATGTTAGGCAAGATTCAATACCAATCTTGTTCGCGGCTAGATAATCCATCAGTTTTGGATCATGTACCGCTTTAACCCCGTGACCGATACGCACTGCACCAAGCTCTTGAATAGCTTGCCACATACTTTCAGGTCCTGCTGCTTCACCTGCGTGAACCGTAACACGTAGACCGGCATCACGTACTTGAGTGAAGTGTTTGATAAAGCGATCACCAGGTTGGCCTAATTCATCACCAGCCAGATCAATTGCCACTAACTTATCTTTTTGCGTAAGCAATCCGTCAAGCTCTTGCTGACAAGCCTCTTGACCAAAAGTACGGCTAAGGATACCGATTAAGTTAGCTTGAATACCGAAATCTCGACAGCCTGCCGCGACACCATCAACGACGGCTTCGACGACACCAGCGATCGGTAGGTTATGTTTCATTGCCATGTAATAAGGCGAAAAACGTAGCTCGGCGTAATCAATCTGTGCATTCAGCGCATCTTCAACGTTTTCGTAGGCAACACGTCGACATGCTTCAAGGTCACCAAGAACAGCTACACCCCAATCGAGCTTAGAGAGGAAAGCCACTAAGCTTGGCTCTGCTTCAACGATCTGCACATGAGGGCGTAACCCTTCAAGATCCGTTGCAGGCAAGGCCATTCCAAATTTCTGACCTAAGTCTAAAATGGTTTGGATGCGGATATTACCATCCAAATGGCGGTGAAGGTCGGTAAGGGGAAGCTGCTTCGTAATCATAATTATTGGTGTCCCGATAAAAACTGGTGTGTAAGTATACGCAAAGAACAAATGACTATCATTATAGTCTGAGTGAATATTCGTTGATGTGAGTAGAAACTGTATTGATGTTTACTGTATCTGTTGATTTATTATTATTTTCATCAATGATTGCAGGCAAGGCATAAACGCTAATAAAAAAACCTATCTGATTGCTCAAATAGGTTTTTAAAATGGGAATGCAGAGTAAAGCTAAGCATGATGACGTAGATTACGCCCTACGATTAATCTGATGATATATTCAGCTCTTTGAGTTTACGGGTTAAGGTGTTTCTGCCCCAGCCAAGTAGCTTGGCGGCTTCTTGTTTATGGCCATGGGTGTGTTCCAGTGCCGTTTCGAGCAAGATTTTTTCAAATTCTGGTAACGCTTCGCCAAGTAAATTGTCGTTGCCTTGTTGAAGTGCTGTTCTTGCCCAGCATTGCAAAGAATGATGCCAGTGTGAATCCGTTGGTTCACCATTGATGAGCGTAGGGGCTTCTAGTAGCTCGGGCGGGAGATCGGAAGGCAGTATTTCATTACCACTTGCCATCACGGTTAACCAGCGACAGGTATTTTCTAATTGCCTAACATTACCCGGCCAATTGAGATTCGTGATCACATCAACAGTATCTGGATGCAATGTTTTCACTTCAACGGCTAGTTCATCTGACGCCCGTTGTAAAAAGTGTCGTGTCAATTGTGGTATGTCTTGGCGGCGATCTTTTAATGAAGGGATATGCACCCGAATAACATTTAAACGGTGGAATAAATCTTCTCGGAATCCGCCATCGGCAACCAGTTGTTCAAGGTTTTGGTGCGTTGCCGCGATAATACGAACATCGACATTAACCGCAGAGTGCCCGCCAACACGATAAAATTGTCCGTCAGCCAATACACGTAATAATCGGGTTTGAATATCTAATGGCATATCGCCGATTTCATCGAGAAACAGTGTGCCACCATTCGCTTGTTCAAACCGCCCTTGTCGTACGCTGTTAGCGCCAGTAAATGCTCCTTTCTCATGACCGAATAATTCTGATTCAATTAAATCTTTGGGTATTGCGGCCATATTCAAAGCAATAAAAGCTTGCTTGCTACGTGGGCTATGACGGTGCAGGGCGTGGGCGACTAACTCTTTACCTGTGCCTGATTCACCGTTAATTAATACCGAAATTGATGAGCGAGATAAACGACCGATTGCACGGAATACTTCCTGCATTGCTGGGGCTTCACCGATAATCTCAGGTACAGCTTTAGTGTCACTTTCTGGCTGCTGTTGGCGTTTTTGCTCTTGGCTATGGGTTACCGCTCGCTCAACAAGGTTGACGGCTTCATCGATGTCAAAAGGCTTAGGCAGGTATTCGAATGCACCTTCTTGATAGGCGTTGACTGCGGCATCAAGGTCAGAGTGTGCCGTCATGATGATAACGGGCAATGCTGGGTAATCTTTTTGCAATGAACGGAGCAGCGTTAACCCATCAGTACCAGGCATCCGGAGATCGGAAACCAAGACATCAGGAATATTACGCTCTAGTGCTTCAATGACACTATCGGCACTGGCAAAGGTTTCACATTGTAATCCGGCCGCATTGAGTGTGCGTTCTAATACCCAACGAATCGAGCTGTCATCATCAACAACCCATATCAATCCTTTGCTCATACTGACGTCCTCTATTATTGTTATTTTCCCTGCCTTCATGACGAGGGATATTGTGTATAAATATCGTCTTTACGTTACTTTATGGGTAAATAAATCGTGAATTTTGTATGCCCAGGCCAACTAATCACTTCTATTTTTCCGTGATGCTGATCGACCAAATTACGTGCAATCGATAATCCTAACCCTGTGCCACCTTCTCGGGCTGTTACCATTGGGTAAAAAAGAGTGTCTTGAATCTCATTAGGGATCCCCAGGCCGTCATCAATAATGTCTATTTTTGCTGCTATTCGATATCTTTTACCTTGAATCAACGCTTGGTGTGCAGTGCGCGTTTTTAAGGTGATATTTCCCCCGCTTATTTGTTGTAATTCAAGGGCTGCATTACTCACAATATTCAAGATGGCTTGTTCTAGTTGCTCGGAATCCATTCTGAAGTCGGGCAAGCTTGGGTCGTAATCGCGATGCAGTTTAATTTTTTCACCGCAGTCGAGGCTGACGAGCTGACGCACTTTTTCAAGGACAATATGAATATTATCGATTTTTTGTAAACCGGGTCGTTGCGGGCCCAAAAGTCGGTCGACCAGATTTCGTAGGCGATCGGCTTGCTCGATGATCATCTGGGTATATTCAGTGTAACAAGGGTCTGGAAGGGTTTTTTCGAGTAATTGAGCCGCACCGCGTAATCCACCCAGCGGGTTTTTAATTTCGTGTGCTAAGCCGCGCACTAATTCTTTGGCGGCTTGCTGCTGAGCATGTTGGCTCAGCTCTTGACTGATACGACGTTGCTGATCGATAGGTTTGAGTTCGAGCAGAATTAATAACTCTTTCTGCCAAGAGATAGGGCTGGCATTTAACTCTAAGGTATAACGTTTACCATCGATAACAAAGGTGACATCACTGTCTGCTAAGCCTTGACCGCTTTGCAGGGTTGCTTGGATTAAACCAATATCAAGCGAAGAATGTTGCAATAAGTTAGGAAGACGGACTCCCAGTAAGCGACGTTTACTGTATGACAGTAATTGTTCTGCTGCTGGATTGACATAGCGCATGGTGAGTTGCTCATCAAGCAATATCACTGCGGTGACTAAATTATTGAGAATTATAGGGGTGAAGGCAGTCGTCACGATTATCATCCTTGTTAATATCAACCGGCATGCACTGTCTGTATAAAACAGTATAGTGAAGAGATTGATATGACGCACCATATTGGTGCATTCAAGTGTAACCTGCCTGTCTACAATAGTGCATTAAAAAATCATGCATCAATCTCCATTTCAGAATGAAACCATTATAACTTAGGGCTTGCTGCCGGTGGTCTGATTCGGGTCGTCGATGCGCGATGTAGATAGACGGTAATACTGTTAGATAATGCAATTACCTTGCCGTCTTTTAATATCTGGAGCTGTAATTGATGGCTGCCACGATCAATATCGAACAAGCTGAATGTTAAGCTGTTTTGTGGTGCAAGGTGACTGTTCCCGTCCAGTACGACTTGTACCTTATAGTCTTTGGCTATTTCACGATTACTACTTGCAGCAATATCGATATGTCCTGCATTACTGCGCAGTGTCTGTTCATGAGTAGGGGTGATGAAGCGGATTGTGGCGGGTGGAAGGGCTTCAGGTGCTGATGACAATGTAAGCTCTGTATATTTTTCAGGATCTTCTATCTCATCAATAATGGGGTTTAACGGTGTACTGGGTGGGGTTGCTAATTCATATACTTTCGTATGAGCGGCATTAGGCTGATCAGTAAAGTGGACGGTGCCATTTTTATCGACCCAAGAGTAAATAGTTGTCGCTTGTACTGTGAGAGTAAAGAATACAAGACTGACGGCAATCGATATAAAAAGAGGCATGTGCATTGAGTGTTCTCCCTAGCTGATTCATTATCTTTTCAGCTTTGAAGAGCGCAACAAGATCAAAAAGGCCTACTTGTGAAGTAGGCCTAAATCTTATTCTTTATTAATGAATCAATTACTTATACAGAGTAGTAAAGTTCAAACTCAAGTGGGTGAGTTGTCATGTTAATTCTTTCCACATCTGCAGACTTCAGTTTGATGTAAGAATCAATAAAGTCATCAGAGAATACACCGCCAGCTGTTAGGAACTCTCGATCTTCATCTAGGTTCTTTAGGGCGATTTCTAGCGATTCTGCTACTTGTGGAATTTCAGCGGCTTCTTCAGCAGGAAGATCGTACAGATCTTTATCCATTGCTTCGCCTGGGTGGATCTTGTTCTGAATACCGTCAAGACCAGCCATTAGCATTGCTGCGAATGCTAGGTATGGGTTAGCCGCTGGATCGCCGAAACGTACTTCGATACGACGTGCTTTCGGGCTTGGTACCACAGGGATACGAATAGAAGCAGAGCGGTTACGTGCAGAGTATGCAAGCATTACAGGTGCTTCGTAACCCGGTACAAGGCGTTTGTACGAGTTTGTTGCTGGGTTAGCAAAAGCATTGATTGCACGTGCGTGCTTAATGATACCGCCGATGTAATAAATAGCCATTTCAGAAAGGCCGCCGTACTTATCACCAGCAAATAAGTTCTGTCCGTCTTTATTCAAAGACATATGAACGTGCATACCTGAACCGTTATCACCTACAAGTGGCTTCGGCATGAAGGTTGCTGTTTTACCAAATGCATGCGCCACGTTATGTACAACGTACTTATAGATTTGGATCTCATCGGCTTTCGTTGTTAGCGTATTGAAGCGAGTTGCGATTTCATTTTGACCTGCTGTCGCTACTTCGTGGTGGTGTGCTTCAACAACAAGGCCCATTTCTTCCATGATTAGACACATAGCAGAACGGATATCTTGAGATGAATCAACAGGTGCTACAGGGAAGTAACCCCCTTTAACGCCAGGACGGTGTCCTTTGTTACCGCCTTCGAAATCAGAACCTGTGTTCCAAGCGGCTTCTACATCATCAATTTTGAAGAAAGAGCCTGACATGTCAGTGTTGAACTTAACATCGTCAAATAGGAAGAATTCAGGTTCAGGGCCAACAAGTACTGTGTCTGCTAGACCAGTCGAGCGCATAAATTCTTCAGCGCGTTTTGCGATTGAACGTGGGTCGCGATCGTAGCCTTGCATAGTTGCAGGCTCAAGAATGTCACAACGAATATTAAGTGTTGAGTCTTCCGTGAATGGGTCAAGTACTGCGCTTGAAGCGTCAGGCATCATCACCATGTCTGATTCATTGATACCTTTCCAACCAGCAACGGATGAACCGTCAAACATTTTGCCATCTTCAAAAAAATCGCTATCGATTTGATGAGAAGGAATAGTGATGTGCTGCTCTTTACCTTTGGTATCGGTAAAACGTAGGTCAATAAACTTAACTTCATTTTCCTGGATCAGCGCTAGTACATTTTCTACTGACATCTTGAGTAACCTCCGGTGTTAAGATTGGGCAACTGGCCGCAAAAACTTATCAATGCTCGTTGTTGAGCTATCTAAAATAAGTAAAGCGAAAACCGTGCCAACTTTTAAAAGCCCTAAAATCGCACTGTTATGGCGTTTTGGGTGCTATGCGAATCCTTTTCTGCACCATGGTGGTGATATTGCGCACCGTTATGGTGCGTTCGTGTTAGGTGATAACCACGATGTGGTAACTACTATTAGCTTATGCGTTTATATTGTCAATCTCACTATTGCATAATTACGCCATTTTCTATCTTCGACTTTTTTGAGTAAATAGTGGGCTGAAGTTACGCTGAATATACGTAAAAAGATGAAGAATCATTAAATATAAGGTGTTTTATTTTCATTTTTTAGGCGAAAAAAATGCATTAAAAGTGAGGTTTAATAAGGGTTCACGAACTATTTTTAAAAAACCGGTGATATAAATCACATATTACGTGGGTTTTAGCGTAAAATCTGTTAGATTATGAGCCGTTTTTTTAACCAAGTAGCTACCCACCGTTGGTCGCTGCATGTTCTGAGTGAATGTGAAATCCATGTCTAATCAACTGATCGATAAATTAAGAAATATCGCAATTATTGCTCACGTTGACCACGGTAAAACTACCCTGGTTGATAAACTACTACAGCAATCTGGCACGTTAGAAAACCGCGGCGAAGCCGAAGAACGAGTAATGGATTCTAACGATATCGAGAAAGAGCGTGGCATTACCATTCTTGCTAAGAACACAGCAATTAACTGGAATGACTACCGCATCAACATCGTAGATACCCCTGGACACGCCGATTTCGGTGGTGAAGTTGAGCGTATCATGTCGATGGTTGACTCAGTATTGCTTATTGTTGATGCAGTTGATGGCCCTATGCCACAAACGCGTTTTGTAACGCAAAAAGCATTCGCATACGGTCTTAAGCCAATCGTTGTAATCAACAAGATTGACCGTCCTGGCGCTCGTCCTGAGTGGGTTATGGATCAAATCTTTGATTTGTTTGATAACTTAGGCGCGACTGATGAGCAACTAGATTTCACAACTGTTTATGCTTCTGCACTAAATGGTTGGGCAACAATGGAAGAAGGCGTTGTTGGCGAAGATATGGAACCATTGTTCCAAGCGGTTGTTGATAACGTTGCAGCACCATGTGTTGACGTTGACGGCCCACTTCAGATGCAAGTATCTCAACTTGATTACAGCTCTTACGTAGGTGTTATCGGTGTTGCTCGTATCGCACGTGGTTCTGTTCAGCCAAACCAGCAAGTGACTATCGTCAATGCTGAAGGCAAGAAGCGTAACGGTAAAGTCGGTACGGTTCTTGGTTACCTTGGTCTTGAGCGTCACGAAGTTGAAGTCGCTAAAGCTGGCGATATCATCGCTATCACAGGTCTTGGTGAACTGAAAATTTCAGACACTATCTGTGATGTGAATACTGTTGAAGCACTTCCTGCACTTTCTGTTGATGAACCAACAGTAACCATGACTTTCCAGGTGAACACATCTCCGTTCGCAGGTAAAGAAGGTAAGTTTGTTACTTCACGTAACATTCTTGAGCGTCTGCAGAAAGAACTTGTTCATAACGTAGCATTACGTGTTGAAGAAACTGACAGCCCAGATCGCTTCCGTGTTTCAGGTCGTGGTGAACTTCACCTATCTATCCTGATCGAAAACATGCGTCGTGAAGGTTTCGAGCTAGCAGTATCTCGTCCAGAAGTTATCATCAAAACTGTTGATGGTGAGCTAATGGAACCGTTTGAAATGGTAACTATCGATGTGGTTGAAGAGCATCAAGGTAGTGTCATGGAAAGCATCGGTATCCGTAAAGGTGAGCTGAAAGATATGGCACCAGATGGTAAGGGCCGTGTTCGCATGGACTTTATGATGCCTTCTCGTGGTCTTATCGGTTTCCAAACTGAGTTCTTAACAATGACCTCTGGTTCAGGCCTTATCTACCACTCTTACGATCACTACGGTCCACACAAAGGTGGCGTTATCGGTCAACGTTCAAACGGCGTATTGATCTCTAACGGTACGGGTAAAGCAGTAACATACTCACTGTTTAACCTTCAAGAACGTGGTCGTCTGTTCTCTGAGCATGGTGATGAAGTTTATGAAGGTCAGATTATCGGTATTCACAACCGTGCTAACGATCTGACTATCAACTGTCTTCGTGGTAAGCAGCTGACTAACGTTCGTGCATCTGGTACTGATGAAGCACAAACGCTATCTCCTGCTATCAAGCACACGCTTGAGCAAGCTCTAGAATTCATTGATGATGATGAACTAGTAGAAGTTACACCAGTAAGCGTTCGTATCCGTAAGAAACTTCTTACTGAAAACGATCGTAAGCGTGCAGGCCGTGCACCGAAGTAATTTGGCTGTAATAGCTAGCTAAAAAAATCCCGCCATTGGTTATGCCATGGCGGGATTTTTGTATCTGAAAAAGATATTGATAGCTCAATGTAAAGATTCACTGCTGATTTCCCTATGCCAACCTCCTTTCCAGTATACTGCCTACCTCATTGATTCAGAGTACGACAACATGCAGCCAATCATAATTACCGGTGGACCAGGAGCTGGTAAAACGACGCTATTGAAGGCATTAAGCCATAAAGGGTATTTAACATTTCCTGAAGTGTCTCGTACCTTAATTCAGCAACAAGCAAAGTTAGATAATGGGGTATTACCGTGGACCAATCTTCCCGCTTTTGCTGAGCTTTGTTTAGTGATGATGAATGAGCAGCGTCGATTAGCTCAGAAGGGGGCAATGCCAGCTTTTGTTGATCGTGCTATTCCTGATATTTGTGCTTATCTGACAGTGGGCGGAGAAACGGTAAGTCAGCATTACCTTGATGCTGCTGCCGGTTATGCTTCTCGAGTGTTTTTTTGTGCGCCTCATGAAGCGATTTATCAAAAAGATGATGAACGCCCTCACAGTTTTATTGAAGCTCAAGCTATTCACGAGCAGCTAATAATGACCTATAAGGCGCTTAATTATGAAGTGATGCAAGTGCCATGGGGAAGTGTAGAAGAGCGAGCCTGTTGGGTTCTGGCTCGCTTATAATGGTAAGTTGAGCTAAATCGTTTACGATTTTTTCAGGTGTGAGATAAAACGTTCAGATTCATTAATGGCGATTTGCATATCATTGATAGCTCGTTGAATATCTTTTTGTAGGGATGTAAATTCACCCTGTAGCGAACCGATGGCTGCCGCATTCAAATTGTGCTTTAGGTACAGCGTATTATCTCGTAATGTATTGAGCACTGGTGTCATTTTGCTTTCAGCTTTATGCATGGCGGTTAACATTTTTTTGTAGGATGTTTGGGTGGCACGCAGTTTCTTTTCACTATCGCGCTTCAATGTTGTGCTGGTATAAAGTGAAAGCTCGTTTTCCCACTCATCAAATAAAGCATCGGCAACGTCTTCGATAGCAGCAATGCGTTCACTGACTTTTTCGGCCGCATCAGAACTGGCTTCATATTGATCGTTAATATCGTTATAGGCTGTTTCTAAATCACCGCCATCGAATTGATTCAGGGCTTTTAGTGCCTCTAGTGCGCTAGTGAATTGCTCTTGAGCATCTTGTTGTGCTTTATTTGTATCTTCGACGCGGTCGACCATGATATCGCGTTTATGTACGCCGACTTTTTCCATCGCGGAATAATAAGCGCTTTGACACCCAGATAGTAGCGTGACACTTAGCAGAATGGTGAGTAGATAGGGCATCGTAAATTCCTTATTGATGTATGGTATCTGAATCGTACGCTTTCCTTTCGTAGCGATAAATTCGTATTAGAATTAAAATAGTATAAAAATTAATTAGATGAATATGGCTGAGAATAAGATAACTGGCAAGGTACATTTTCTTCAATGTCTAAAACAGACTTTTGCATATTTAACCTACCTTAATCGGCGAGTTAAACATGATCGTTTAACGATTGCAGCAGGTTCGATGGCGTATGTGACGTTACTGTCATTAGTCCCCATGATTACTGTTGTTCTTTCTGCGTTATCTGCTTTTCCTGTGTTCGCGGGGTTGGGGGAGTTACTACAAAATTTTGTGATTGAAAATTTTGTACCAGCCGCTGGTGAAGTCGTAAAAACGTATTTGAATGAGTTTGTCGCGAATGCCGGAAAGATGACTGCTGTTGGGGTTGGGGCATTATTTGTGGTGGCGATGATGTTAATGTCTTCCATCGATCAGGCATTAAATTACATTTGGCGAGTGCATGAAAAACGCCGGCCTGTGATTTCATTTTCTATTTATTGGATGGTGTTGACGTTAGGCCCTATCCTTGTGGGTTCAAGTATTGCAGTGAGCTCTTATTTGGGTTCATTAAACTTGCTTAATAGCGAAGCGGTGAATGGTCTTTTTCAGCAAACATTACGCGCTTTGCCTGTCATCATGTCGAGCTGTGCTTTCTTAGGTTTATATCTGCTGGTACCCAATTTAAAGGTGAAGTTCAGCCATGCATTATTCGGTGCTTTAGTGGCAAGCACATTATTTGAGTTGAGTAAAAAAGGCTTTGCACTTTATATTTCAAACTTCCCGTCTTATCAGGTGATATATGGCGCATTAGCGGTGATCCCTATTTTATTTGTTTGGGTGTACTTGTGTTGGTGTATCGTGTTACTTGGTGCAGAAATTACAGCAAGCCTTGGTGAGCGAAAGCAGTGGCAACTGTCTTCTTGTGAGCCGATGGCATCTAAAGACTGCGATGTAAAAAGAATGGCAAAAAATGAGCAAGAAAAAAGCTCAGAAGCTGAAAATAATGAAGGAATAAAGTAAATGATTGCGTTAATTCAACGAGTAAGTGAAGCCAGTGTAACGGTTGATGGCCAAGTAACAGGAACGATTGGTAAAGGCTTACTGGTTCTGCTTGGGGTAGAGAAAGAAGACGATGAATCAAAAACGAAACGTCTGCGTGATAAAGTTTTAGGCTATCGTATATTTGAAGACGATGCGGGGAAAATGAATTTAAATGTTCAGCAAGCGGGTGGCAGTGTCTTAGTTGTTTCACAGTTTACGTTAGCGGCAGACACGAAAAGTGGTATGCGCCCAAGTTTTTCTGTTGGAGCAGCACCTGCTGATGCGGAACGCTTGTATGATTATTTTGTCGAATGTTGTAAGGATAAAGATATCCAGGCTGAAACGGGTGTTTTTGCAGCAGATATGAAAGTGGCTTTATTAAACGATGGACCTGTGACGTTTTGGCTGCAGGTGTAGTGTAAGCCACTGGTTATATAGATAACTAGAATCGCAATGGATAGACGATTAATTAGCGGAAACGCCAGAGAGAGGGATGCATGTTTCGACTGATCACACCAAAAACGGCCGACGAATTAGCACGTTATTATGATTTTCGCTGGCGTATGTTGCGTGAAGCATGGCGTATGCCTGTGGGATCGGAGCGGGATGCCTACGATGAACTAAGTGCACACCGTATGATCGTGACAGATAACGGCGAAACCATTGCCATTGGTCGGCTGTATATGACACCAGACAATGATGGTCAGATTCGTTTTATGGCTGTGCACCCTAATTATCGTCACAAAGGAATGGGAGCCATCGTGCTCATGGCGCTGGAATCGCTGGCGCGCCAAGATGGTGCAAAGCGGTTAGTGTGTAATGCCCGAGAAGATGCGATTCCTTTTTATCTGAAAAATGCCTTTACTAGCCAAGGCGAGTTGAGTGATGAGCGTGGTCCGGTACGTCACCAGCAAATGCTAAAACACCTCGATCCATTAACTGATGTTGTCCGTCATCCTGAATGGTGCCAAGAACTGCAAGAATTATGGCAATACCAGATTCCAATCAGTGACAAGATGGGGGTCAAGATAAGTCAATACACGGGGTATCGTTTTGAAGTGAGCGCATTAATTAATGCGAATCTGAATCCGAGTGAGTTTATGTTTGCAGGTAGTATTTTTACTATGGCAACGTTAGCGGGCTGGGGATTTATTTGGATGCTGATAAAAGAACGTAAACTAGAAGCTGATATTGTATTAGTTGATAGTCATATCCGTTACGTGTCTCCGGTGAAAGAGCGGCCACGTGCCGTTGTGTCAATTGAAACCCTCAGTGGTGACTTTGATCGCCTTGCCAAAGGGCGCAAGGGTCGAGTGATTGTTGAAGTGAATGTTTACAGTGGCGAGACGTTAGCTTCTACGTTTACTGGTACTTATATGTTATTTCCTTTACAAGCTGATGCTGATAGCAGCTGCTGAACAGTACCCCAAGATCGTGTGAGCTGCTGGCAACCTTGTTTTGCTTGCAGCTCTATTGTTTGTTTAGTTGTATCTGCTAAATCCCATCTCCCTTTTAAATTTGCTTCTAGCCCTTTGCTTCTTAACTCTATCTTGTTGATTGCCATACGCCCTCTATCTGCGGAAATAGATAAAGGTGATAAAGACAGTGAAAGCGAATCAACGTTTTGGCTCTGATTGCTCGTCGGTTGAGGCTGTTGTGAAGTACCCCAGTATTGAAGCAACTGTTGCGGGGTTAGTTTACTGAGCTGTAGCTGCCTAAATGTCGCGATTAAATCACCGGTAAAGCTATAAGCAAGGCTTGTTTGGTGCTGGGCTAAGCCTGTTCCATTAAAGCTGACATCCATAGCACCAGTAACGGGAAAAGGTATCGCTAACCATTGGGATAGAGTTGTCGCTGGTATGTTGTCACCTTGTAGTGATAGCTTCCAAGGCTGACCTGAACGATTTAAATCTACATTACCAGACGCTTCTAATAATCCATCTTTAAAAGGCAGGATTAACTGCTTTAATTGCCAATTACCTGCCTGACTATTCATTGTGGTATACGGACCTATCATACTGACTTTATTGACGCTTGCCGCTCCTGAATTTGCGGTTAACGTGCCTTGCCATAATCCAACTTGCCCATGCCTTTTCAGGATGAGGTCTTCCCCGTTAATGTTTAAGCCTGCGATTTGAAATGGGTTGGCTGGATTGGTGTCCGTCAGCTGGGCGTAGCCAATATCTAATTGAGTAATGCTGATATCAGAATACAGTGAATTCAGTGTGTGTAAATGTGTTGGCCAATTGTTGGGTAATACCCATTTAATTCCATTTACCGTTATTTGATTAAGCGCCAATACATCAGGGGTTAATGTGCCATCAAGTTGAACATACCCTTCGAGAACTTTTGTTGATAGCCCATTTACGGTTATTTGTTGCGGTGAAAAGGTGCTGTTGACAAGTGGATCTTCAAAGACAGTATTTAACCATTGAATACTGCTAGCATTTAGAGAAACCAAAGCTTTATATTGTTGCCAATGAGAGGCTGGCCACTGCCAATTTTGTACCGAAAGGTTAATGTTATTAAGCGTGTAATTAGGCATCTCTATATTACTTTCAAGTACATCAAGGCGTTTAATATCGACGGTGAGAGCGGAGGCTTTCACTTGATCAATATAAGAGCGAAATAGGGTGAGTTGGTTCTGGTCTTGTAATTGTAAGCCAGTGACCGTTAATTGGTGTAATGTGAGTAAATCAGGTTGTGTTGCCGATTGCTTATATTCAGCTTGACCACTAAAGGTAGCGTGCTGCCATTCAAAGGATAACCCGTAGATCTTCCAGTTTTGATCTTGGTAGTCGCCATCAATTAATACATCTTTTAGTGTTGTGCCTTGCCACTGCATATTGGGTGCAGACAGTTGAAAATCACCACTGAATATTCCCCATGATTGCGAACGACTTTGCCAGTTATCGATCTGTAGGCTGGCTTGTTCTAGGTTTACCTCAGAGGTATGCAGTGTCAGATTATTCAAAGCTAAACGTTGAACATGTAAAGCAGGTAGTGTGGCTAAATCTATGGGCTGATTTAGCGTGATGGTATCAACTAAAATGCTGTCAAAAGACCAACCAGCATTTAGTAACTTGGTGGGGGTTAGCCAAGACTGAATGTTATTGGCGGATAGCAAAGGTTGCTGTTGATAGATTATTTGTGGTTGTTCGAGCTGTAAATGCCAAGGATCACTGATGTGGTAGCTGACGTTTGCGGCTTTCAGTTGGTAATCTGTCATAGCATCAATGGTGTTGATGACGAGTTTAGTGGCGTACTGGGTGTGCAGTAATGTCAGGATGATCGTGATGCTAAGCAACATCAAAATGATAAGGGTACCGAATACTTTTCCCACTACACGCATATAGCCTCCAAAGGTCTACCTTCAGATTGGCGTAAAAAGCGTAGAGCTGCAAGTGGATGTTTTTGATTTTATTGATCAGTTAGTCAATTTTTCGTTGCGGATAAATGTTGGTCAATATTGCCACCAGTTCGTAATGAATAAAAAAAGCCCTTCTTTATCGGAAGGGCTTTTAGTCAATCAGTTATAAAAGCGATGATTAATCGAGCTGCGGGCCAGCAGCAACCAGTTCAGCACCTTCTGTTGTATCTGTATATTTTTCAAAGTTATTGATGAAGCGATTCGCTAGATCTTGTGCTTTGCTTTCCCACTGTAGCGGGTCAGTATACGTATCACGTGGGTCTAGAATTTCAGGGTTAACACCTGGTAGCGATGTCGGTACTTCAAGATTAAAGATTGGCATCTCTTTTGTTTCTGCATTATCAATAGAGCCATCTAGGATTGCATCGATGATACCGCGAGTATCTTGAATTGAAATTCGTTTGCCTGTGCCGTTCCAACCTGTGTTAACAAGGTAAGCTTCTGCTCCAGCCGCTTCCATACGCTTAACCAGTACTTCTGCATACTGTGTAGGGTGAAGTGTTAGGAATGCATTACCAAAACATGCTGAGAACGTTGGCGTTGGTTCTGTAATACCGCGTTCAGTACCTGCTAGTTTTGCTGTGAAACCAGATAGGAAGTGGTATTTAGTTTGTTCTGGCGTTAATTTTGATACCGGAGGAAGTACACCAAACGCATCAGCAGACAAGAAGATAACCTTGTTTGCATGGCCACCTTTAGACACTGGTTTAACAATGTTTTCAATGTGATAGATTGGGTAAGACACACGGGTATTTTCTGTTTTCGAGTTGTCGTCGAAATCAATCGCGCCGTCAGCACGAACGGTTACGTTTTCTAGCAATGCATCACGGCGGATAGCATTGTAGATATCAGGTTCTGCTTCTTTTGAAAGATTTATGGTTTTTGCGTAGCAGCCGCCTTCAAAGTTGAATACGCCGTTGTCATCCCAACCGTGCTCATCATCACCGATAAGCGCACGTTTAGGGTCCGTTGATAATGTTGTTTTACCTGTACCAGAAAGACCAAAGAATACTGCTACGTCACCGCTTTCGCCCATATTAGCTGAACAGTGCATAGATGCTATGTCTTTAAGCGGAAGGAAGTAGTTCATCATTGCGAACATACCTTTCTTCATCTCACCGCCGTACCAAGTACCGCCGATAAGCTGCATTTTTTCTGTTAGGTTGAAGACTGTGAAGTTTTCAGAGTTCAGACCTTGCTCTTCCCACTTCTCATTGGTGCATTTCGCGCCGTTCATTACCACGAAATCAGGTTCAAAGCTTGTGAGCTCTTCTTCTGTTGGGCGAATAAACATATTTTTCACGAAGTGTGCTTGCCATGCAACTTCCGTAATAACACGGATACATAGGCGGGTATCAGGGTTTGCGCCACAGTAACCATCGACAACAAACAGACGCTTGCCAGATAGTTGCTTAGTGACTAATACTTTTAACTCATTCCAGACTTTTTGATCAATCGCTTTATTGTCGTTCTTGCCTTGGTCTGCCCACCATAGGGTATCGCGGGTAGTGTCATCTTTAACGATGAACTTATCTTTAGGCGAACGACCTGTAAAAATACCCGTATCAACAGATACAGCACCAAGCTCAGTAACGATACCTCTTTCGTATCCTTCTAGGCCGGGCTTAGTCTCTTCTTCGAATAGAACTTCGAAAGATGGGTTACGAATAACATCCGTAACATTGTTGATACCGTATTCAGACAGATCCACGTTTTTTGCAACCTTTTTTTCGACATTCGTAACAGTCATAGGTGCTCCTGGGTAAGATGTAGTTTATCTGTTGACCATGCTAACAACCCTAAAGGGGTAATTCAGGGAGATCCATCAAAAAACAACCACTAAGATGTTAATAATAAGTAAAAATTACAGGTCTCGATGGCGGTTAAGTTTACAATGATGTGAAGCGTTTGCGCTAGAGGCTGAAATTAATATTTCTGTTAAAAAAAGCAGGGAAAAAAACGTGTAAGAAGATGTAATAGAGGAGTGAAAGTGTGCTTCAGTTAAAAAAATAGCCGAATTACATTCGGCTATTCTTCTGATTTATCAATGTTTTTGCGTGACGATAATTATCAGTGTACCTGATCGCTATCATTCTTCGCGGCATTCTCGTGAAGTGCTGCTACATCAATGCTATCAAAGTCATAACTGGTACCACAGTAGTCACAATGCAGTGAAACTTTACCTTCATCTGCGATGATTTTTTCTACTTCAATACGTTCAATTGAACAGATTGCTGATGCGCTACGTTCGCGTGAACAACCACAGTGAAATTCGACAGATTGAGGGTCAAATAATTTCACTTCTTCTTGGTGATAAAGGCGGTAAAGTACATCTTGCGCATCTAAACCAAACAGCTCTTCGTTTTTCACTGTTTCTGTTAATTGTTCAAGGTGTTCAAAATCACCCTCTTGGCCTTGACCATCAGGCAGAATTTGCAGCAACATTCCTGCCGCTTTTGCATTACCTTCAAATTCACCAGTACGTAAAATGATACGGGTTTTTAGTTGCTCTGAATTTGCGAAGTAACCTTCAAGTGATTCAGCAAGAGTATCCCCCTCTAAACCAACCACACCTTGGTAACGCTCGCCCTTGGTTGGCGTGATAGTAATAACGAGGTGCCCTTTACCAATGACATCGTGAATGGTACCGTCAGTCGGCACTTCGCCTTCCCAGCGTGCAACACCACGCATTTTCTGCTCATGATCACCATTGATAACAGCAAGACGAACAGGACCATCACCTTGAAGCTGGACAGTAATAGAACCTTCAAATTTTAATGTGGCAGTTAACAGACTTGTTGCTACCAGTAATTCGCCTAATAATTTTTGTACCGGCGCAGGGTATTCCTTACTAGCAATGATTTGCTGATAAGTGTTGCCCAGTTGTACGAGCTCACCACGTACAGATACACCTTCAAATAGGTAACGGTACAGATTATCGTTTGTCATTAGCGTGTATTCTCCAGCCGGTATAATAGTTAGAACAATGCATTTAGGATTTTATTTGGACGATTACATTCATATAATGAAACTTTTTCTGTAATAGAGACCTAATAGATTACTCATTGATGTTCTTGAATTTAATGATATCGCGTCGTTGCTTTTTATCTGGGCGTTTTTCAGGGCTAGGGCTACCAAAAGCATTTAGCTTACGCATCTCAGCATTCTGATTTCGCAGCTTAAGACTTTCGGTGGTTTCCTCGTATAAGGTTTGTGCTTCTGGGGCACCACGACGAGCGGTTGATAATTTCTCAATCGTAATGGTTTTTTCTTCGTTGCCCTGCCTTACGCGAACCTCTGCACCTACTTCAACGATTTTGCTGGGTTTAGAGCGTTGACCGTTGTAATGCACTTTTCCGCCATCGATCATGTTACGAGCGATTGAGCGTGTTTTGTAAAACCGTGCTGCCCATAACCATTTATCAAGACGCACTTGAAGAGGGTCTGAGTTTGATGATTGATGACTCACAACGAGCTCCTTACCCCAAAAAGGGCGCTAAAAGTAGCATATTAAGTTTAGTAAATGGAGATATTGATGGGATATTTCAATGTTAAATAGACAATTAATTCTCTGCTACAGTTAGTCTATTGATCGTTATTACTTTTTTTTCGTGATCTCGGTGGATATATTACATGATTTTATTAATGCAGCCCTGCCTTAATAGGAGCTGAACAGGTATCCTGTTAGATCAGGCGATGTATAAATTTTGGTGAAATGGACTTAAGAATGGTTGCAACAAAGTGGTTAGAAACGCTTTATACAAAGCGCCCATTGTCAGCGAAAACATTTACACAAATAACGACATGGTTATTAATCGTGATGTTGGCATGGATATTAGGGCGATTGATATGGTCATTCATTCAACCTGTAGACAATCTAGCACCTTGGCAAATGAAAGTGGCTTCAGTGTCAGGGGGGAACACATCATCATTTCAAGTCTCCGATGTGCTAGCAATGAACTTGTTTGGTCAGTATCAACAAAACGCCCCTGTCATTAAACAACAACCCGTTAAGCAGGATGCGCCACAAACCAGTTTGAATTTAACGTTAGTGGGCGTGGTTGCGAGTAATCGCGCTGAAACGACGTTAGCGGTAATCACTAACCGCGGTAAGCAAAATACATATGGTTTAAATGAAGCGATTGATGGCACTCGTGCAACATTACAGGCTGTGTATGTTGATCGCGTTATTATTCGAAATAGCGGTCGTGATGAAACATTGATGTTGGATGGCGTTAAGTTTGGTCAATCACAATCTCAGCAGCCAGCTCGAAGCAAATCAAAACCCATTGAAACGGTAAAGGCTGCGCCTTCATCAGAATTAGATCAAATTAAAAAGGATATTCTAGAGAAGCCCCAAAACCTCTTTACCTATATTCGTCTTTCTCAGGTGAAAAAGGATAATGAGCTTGTGGGGTATCGTGTTAATCCGGGTAAAGATAGGGTGCTATTTGATGCTGTTGGTCTAAAGGCTAATGATTTAGCGGTTAGTTTAAATGGTAATGACTTAACAGACCCTACGGTAATGGCAAAATTATGGACCGAGCTATCTGAAGCGACCGACTTTACATTAACGGTAGAGCGAGAAGGTCAATTACACGATATTTATATTGAATTGCAATAGTGTTTCAACAGTGGAACACGCGATTAAGCGCAGGAGTTTTTTGTGAAAAAATGGATGAGTAAAAGCGCCCTGTTTTTAGCAGGTAGTTTGCTATGTAGCTCAGTAATGGCCAGTGAATTTAGTGCCAGTTTTAAAGGAACTGATATTCAAGAATTCATTAATATTGTAGGGCGAAATCTACAAAAAACGATCATTGTCGACCCTGCGGTGCGCGGTCAAGTCAATGTACGTAGCTATGACCTTCTAAATGACGAACAATATTATCAATTCTTTTTAAATGTTTTAGAAGTGTATGGTTTTGCTGTTGTTGAAATGGATAACGGCGTACTAAAAGTGATTCGTGATAAAGACGCGAAGACATCTGCTATTCCGGTTGTAGACGGTAACGATAAAGTCTCTGGTGATGAAGTCGTCACCCGTGTTATTGCCGTTCGTAATGTGTCGGTGCGTGAACTCTCGCCGTTGCTGCGTCAGTTGAATGATAATGCGGGCGCAGGTAACGTGGTGCACTACGATCCTGCTAACATCATTATGATTACGGGGCGTGCCGCGGTGGTGAACCGTTTGGCCGAGATCATTGAGCGTGTCGACCGTGCTGGTGATAAAGAAGTGGATGTTGTGGAGCTGCGTAATGCCTCGGCGGCTGAAATGGTGCGCATTGTTGATGCGTTAAATAAAAATGCCAGTGCTAAAACAACGCCAGGGTTTTTACAGCCTAAAGTGGTTGCTGATGAACGTACCAATGCCGTGTTGTTATCGGGTGATCCTCAGGTAAGGGAACGTCTAAAAAAACTGATTAATCAGTTAGATAAAGAGATGGCAACGTCTGGTAATAATCGGGTTATCTACCTGAAATATGCCAATGCTGAAGATATGGTTGATGTGCTCAAAGGCGTATCAGATAACCTGCAAGCTGAAAAGCAAGGTGGAAGTAAAAAACCAGTTGGAAGCAGTAAGGGCGAAGTGATGATCTCCGCTCATACCGGAACAAATTCCCTTATCGTAACAGCGCCGCCAGATATTATGCGTGCGTTAGAAAGTATTATTGCTCAGCTAGATATTCGTCGTGCACAGGTACTGATTGAAGCCATGATTGTTGAATTATCTGAAGGTGATGGCATCAATTTCGGGGTGCAGTATGGTTCAGAAGATGGTGGCGTTATTCAATTTGGTAACTCGGGTGTACCCATTTCCCAATACGCAATTGGTTTGCAAGAAGCGCAAGATGTACCAGGTTCTACAGTAACTGACGTTAACGGTAATGTGACGGTTAATGAACCAACTCAAGGTGATTTCTCTACGTTAGCAAGTGTGCTTGGCGGCGTTAACGGTGCAGCAATGGGTATCGTGCTAGGTGACTGGACAATGTTGGTGAATGCTGTCGCAACAGACAGTAATTCGAACATACTGTCATCGCCAAGTATTACGGTGATGGATAACGGTGAAGCATCGTTTATTGTCGGTGAAGAAGTACCTGTCGTAACAGGTTCAACGTCAAGCTCAAGCAATGATAATCCTTTCCAAACGGTAGAACGTAAAGAAGTCGGTATCAAGCTAAATGTCACCCCGCAGATTAATGAAGGTGACTCTGTTCAGCTTAAAATTGAGCAAGAAGTGTCAAGTGTATTAGGCGCGAGTGGCGCTGTTGATGTGCGTTTTGCTAAGCGCCAGATTAATACCTCGGTGTTGGTTCAAGATGGACAGATGATTGCTTTAGGCGGTTTGATTAGTGAAGAGACCAAAGAGAGTGAGTCTAAAATCCCGATCCTAGGTGATATTCCATTCTTGGGTTACTTGTTTAAATCGACCAATACGACCACATCTAAAACGAACTTAATGGTATTCATTAAGCCAACTATTATTCGCGATGGCGTGACTGCCGATGGTATTACTCAGCGTAAATATAACTACATTCGCGCAGAGCAATTATATAAAGCGGATCAGGGCTTAAACTTAATGCCAAATACTAAAATGCCAGTATTGCCTAAATTTGGTGAGAATATTGAGCTGCCGCCAGAAGTACGCGCCTTTGTTGCGCAGCTGGAGAATCAGTAATGGATATCGGTAGCATGGAAGACACGGCAATATCGTTGTTCCGTCTGCCATTTTCATTTGCGAAGCGTCACAGTGTTGTGCTTGAAGCCAGTGAAAGTGGTTGGACGTTATCCTATAGCGGACAACTTTCTGCGGTCGTCTTAGCGGAAGTTCGGCGTGTTGTGGGAAGTGGCTTTACGCCAATAGAATTGACCAGTAAAGAATTTGAATTAAAACTCACCGAGGCGTATCAACGTGGTTCATCTGAAGCGCGGCAGTTAATGGAAGACTTAGGCGCCGATGATGATTTTTTCTCGCTTGCCGAAGATTTGCCTGAAACTGAAGACTTACTGGAATCGGAGGATGACGCACCAATCATTAAATTGATTAATGCCATGTTAGCGGAAGCTATCAAAGAGGCGGCGTCAGACATCCATATTGAAACCTTTGAGAAAGCATTATCAATCCGTTTCCGGGTTGATGGTGTATTGCGTGAGGTGTTGCAGCCTAGCCGTAAATTAGCACCGTTGCTAGTTTCACGTATTAAGGTAATGGCACGTCTTGATATTGCAGAAAAGCGTGTTCCTCAAGATGGTCGTATTTCACTGCGAATTGGCGGTCGTGCGGTAGATGTTCGTGTATCGACGATGCCGTCATCGCATGGTGAGCGCGTTGTATTACGTTTGCTTGATAAAAACGCTACTCGGCTTGATCTCCATAGCTTGGGTATGACTGCTGAGAACCATAAAACTTTTCGCCATATTATCCAGCGTCCACACGGCATTATTCTTGTAACCGGACCTACAGGTTCGGGTAAATCCACTACCTTGTACGCTGGTTTACAAGAGCTGAATAGCCAAGAAAGTAATATTCTTACCGTTGAAGACCCGATTGAATTTGATATCGATGGGATAGGGCAAACACAGGTTAATACCAAAGTTGATATGACGTTTGCTCGTGGTTTGAGGGCTATCTTACGTCAGGATCCAGATGTCGTGATGATTGGCGAAATCCGAGATTTAGAAACAGCATCGATTGCTGTTCAAGCATCTCTAACCGGTCACATGGTGTTATCAACCTTACACACCAATACTGCGATTGGTGCGATTACTCGATTACGTGATATGGGTATCGAGCCTTTCTTAGTTTCATCGTCATTGTTAGGGGTATTGGCGCAACGTTTAGTCCGTACTTTATGTGTACAGTGCCGAGAACCTTATGAGGCGAATCCCGAGCAGAAGAAACTCTTTAATATCAGTACCGATGAGCCATTAACGCTATATCGTGCTGTCGGCTGTGAGCATTGTAATAACAAAGGCTATCGTGGTCGTACGGGTATCCATGAGCTGTTATTGATTGATGATAATGTTCAAGAGCTTATCCACTCTGAAGCGGGGGAGCAGTCGATTGAGAAAGTTATTCGAAAATATACGCCAAGTATTCGAGACGACGGTCTAGCCAAAGTTAAACGCGGTATCACGACGCTTGAAGAAGTGATGCGTGTAACCAAGGAGGGCTAATGGCTGCATTTGAATATAAGGCGCTAGACGCAAAAGGTCGCCAGAAAAAAGGTGTGCTTGAAGGCGATCATGCTCGTCAGGTTAGGCAACAGCTGCGCGAGAAAGGGTTAATGCCGGTTGAGGTTGTGCAAACAGCAACGCGAAGCACATCGACAAAGACGGGTACTAGCGCTAAATTTCAATTTCGTCGTGGAATTAGTACCAACGAGTTATCACTTGTTACGCGTCAATTAGCCACACTGGTTCAGGCGGGTATGCCACTTGAAGAATGTTTAAAAGCGGTTGGTGAACAAAACGAAAAGCCACGATTGCGCAATATGCTATTAGCCGTACGTTCTCGGGTTGTTGAAGGGTATACCTTGTCAGACAGTATGGCGGAATATCCTCATATTTTTGATCAGCTCTTTCGTGCCATGGTGGCTGCCGGTGAGAAGTCGGGTCACTTAGATACCGTCTTAAATCGCTTGGCTGATTACACTGAAAATCGTCAACAAATGCGTAGCAAGCTTCAGCAAGCAATGATTTATCCGACCATGCTAACGTTGGTGGCGGTTGCCGTTGTCGCTTTTTTGCTGGCAACGGTAGTGCCTAAAATCGTTGATCAGTTTGTCCAGATGGGGCAAAAGCTGCCAACTATTACCGAAATATTATTAGCGGCCAGTAACTTTGTTCAAAATTGGGGCATTGTTGTGGTTATCGTGATTATTTCGATTATCGCGTTGATCAAAAGTGCGCTAAAGAAGCCGGCATACCGATTGAAGTGGGATCGCTGGATATTACACATTCCAGTGATCGGTAAGGTTGCTCGTGGTCTGAATACATCTCGCTTTGCGCGTACTCTTTCGATATGTACATCGAGTGCGATTCCACTGCTCGATGGGATGAAAGTCGCTTCAGATGTAATGACCAATACATGGGTAAATAAGCAGATTATTGAGGCGTCAGAAAAAGTACGTGAAGGTGCTAGCCTGCGTATATCGCTTGAACAAACCAAACTGTTCCCGCCTATGATGTTACACATGATAGCCAGTGGGGAACGAAGTGGTGAGCTGGAGCAAATGTTGACCCGCGCTGCAGATAACCAAGATCGTGATTTTGAATCTTTGGTGAATATGGCGCTGGGTGTTTTTGAACCATTATTGATTGTCGCTATGGCTGGCATTGTGATGTTTATCGTCATCGCCACGCTAATGCCGATCATCGAATTGAATAATATGGTTGGTATGTAGTTTTTCCCTTGGAGGTTTTTTCATGCAACGCAAACAACGCGGCTTTACGCTGTTAGAGGTTATGGTCGTTATCGTTATTCTTGGCGTATTAGCCAGTTTAGTGGTACCGAACCTATTAGGTAATAAAGAGAAAGCGGATCAACAAAAAGCCGTTACTGATATCAGTGCGTTAGAGCAATCGTTAGATATGTATAAATTGGATAACAGTGTTTATCCAACGACAGATCAAGGTCTAGAAGCATTAGTCTCTAAACCTTCGTCGTCACCTGAGCCTCGTAATTACCGTGATGGTGGCTACATTCGTCGTTTACCTAACGATCCTTGGGGTTATGAGTACCAATACGTGATGCCGGGTGAGCATGGTCCTATTGATATCTTTAGCTTAGGTGCTGATGGTCAAGAAGGCGGTGAGGGTAATAATACTGATATTGGCAACTGGAACATGTTGGACTTTTAAGTCTAGCGTTTAATGATATGAATAAACGTGCGGCGGGTTTTACCTTAATTGAAATGATGTTGGTGCTAGTACTGCTAGCAACCAGTGCTGTAGCTGTGATTATTTCATTGCCAGAAAGCAAAGACGATAAGGTAAAAGATGAAGCTGCACGTTTTCATCAGCTCGTTCAATTATTGGGCGAGGATGCATTACTTAATGGCGTTGATTACGGTATTCGGATTGAACGTCATCGTTATCAGTTTCTTGAGCTAACCCGTGATGATTGGCAACCCATAAAAGAATCGAAGTATTTTACTGAGGTGGATGTTGGTGAAGACATCAATCTAAGGGTCGAAATCGGAGGTTATTCATGGCAAGACAAAGATCGCCTGTTTAAGCCGGGTTCATTATTTGATGAAGACATGTTTGCTGAACAAACTGATAAAAATAAAATTAAGCCCCCACAGGTTGTTGTGATGGCAAGCGGTGAGTACACCCCCTTTACGTTAGATTTTGAGGTTGATGGGCAAAATCAATTTTGGCATGTACAAGCAGATGAACTCGGACAGCTATTCCTTCTTCATCCCGATGAAGAGTTAGATGTTGAGAAGAAACGATGAAGAAAAATCGTGGAATGACGTTATTAGAGGTGCTTGTGGCTCTCGCGATATTTGCTATCGCAGCGCTGAGTGTGATGAAAGCAGTCAGCCAACATTTGAATACTTTAGGGTATTTAGAGCAAAAAACCTTTGCCAATATGGTGGCGGATAATACGCTCGCCATAGTACGACTTTCGGGAGAAGTCCCCACAACAGAAAAGCGTGGTAAATCGGAACTCGCTGGTCAGCAATGGTATTGGTCGGTGAAAAGTACAAAAACGGCAGATGGGTATTTGCGTGCTGTTGATGTCACGGTTGCCACTGATTCAGAACGAAAGAAATCCGTTGTCTCGGTAAGAACTTATGTTGCGAATTAATCATCCTTGCTCTTCTCATCGACTCCATTCTTCGCAGCAAGGTTTTACGTTGTTAGAAGTACTGGTCGCGATTGCTGTTTTTGCCATGTTGAGCTTATCTGCTTACCAAGTGCTAAATAATGTTCAACTCAGTAATCAACAATCGATAGAGCACAATGATCGCTTACAGTCGATTCAACGTGCCGTTGTCATGATGGATAACGATTTCCGTCAGATAGTAGCGCGTCGAGTTCGTACACAAGGTGAAAAGCCCAGTGATAAGTTGTTGTTGGCAAGTGAATATCTATTGGGGTCATCGAGTCAGGGAATAACGTTTACGCGTGCAGGCTGGCAAAATCCTCAACAGATGTTTCCCCGTGGTGAAAATGTACGCGTTGGCTACCGCATTATTGACGATACATTAGAGCGAGTATGGTTCCGTTATCCCGATACAGTGGTTGGTGTAAAGCCTTTAGTCAGAGAGATACTGGCGGATGTAACCAACTTGTCGTTTCGCTTTTACAGTGATAATAAATGGACGGAAGAATGGTCGAAAGATGCAGTTTTACCAGAAGGTATTATGGTGAAAATGACGTTGGCTGACTTTGGTGATATTGAACGTGTGTATATGCTGCCAACATCGGGATTGAGTGCTGAAAGTAATGAGGGGCCAGCTTAATGAATCATTTAAGCCGAATCACAGCACCGAGGATGATGAAGTCGCAACAAGGCGTGGCATTAATCGTTGTATTATTACTGTTAGCGCTGATGACATTACTCGCAGCACAAATGACTGAGCGGCTACATCATAATTTTTACCGTGTAGAAAACCAAGTACTTAATCAGCAAGCCTATTGGTATGCCCAAGGAATGGAAGAGCTTGCCAAAGTCGCGATTCAGCAAAGTACCGATGATAGTGATACCATTAATTTGAATCAGGCATGGGCAACAGAAGGACAGCGCTATCCTTTAGAAGGAGGCGAAGCTGTCGGTAACATTCTCGACCGTCAGGCATGCTTTAACCTTAATGCGTTGAAAAATGTCACGCCAGAAGCAGATTCAAACAAAAAACCTTTTTTAGTCGCGTATTTACAAGCGTTGCTAGAAGAGGTGGGTGTTGAGAGCTATAACGCGGAGGTAATTGCTGATTCCAGTTGGGAATATATTGATACTGATGATGTTGTTCAATCAGCTTATGGCGCGGAAGACAGCACATATGAAGGTTTTAGTCCGCCTTATTTACCGCCTAATGATTGGATTGCAGATGTCAGTGAGTTTCGAGCAATAAACGGTGTTACAGCACCGATTTATGAAAAGGTAAAACACTTACTGTGTGCCTTGCCGAGTGACGATATGGTGCTGAATGTTAATACCCTAAAGAAAGGGCAAGCTGCATTATTGGCTGCTTTATATAGCCCGGCATTGTCGCTGTCAGATGCCGAACGAATTATTTCTGGTCGTCGTTTTGATGGCTGGGATAGTGTTGATGACTTTACTGCTGAACCGGCTATTGCGTCTATTAGTGGTGATGTTAAAGACAAAGCGAAAACTCACCTTGGTGTAAGCAGTAACTATTTTCAAATAGATACAGAAGTACTGGTTGATCGAGCCAGAATACGGTTAGTAGCATTACTTAAACGTGATGAGAAAGAGGTGACGGTTGTTCGTCGCCGTTATGGAGGGATCAGTGAGCGAATTTCTGACAATAAGGCTAAGTAGCCGGCCTGCACAGCCGGTGCAATGGCTGGTTTGGTCGCCACAGCAAAAAGAAGTGATTGCGTCGGGTCAATTAGCCGATATGACGCAATTAAGCGAACTTGCAGAGTATGCAGCACAGCGTCCAGTTATCGCCTTGGCACCAGCAAGTGAACTATTACTCACCGACGTTGCGATCCCTACTGGAAGTGGGCGTCAACTTACGGCGGTATTACCTTATCTATTAGAAGAGGAATTAGCACAAGATGTCGATTCTCTTCATGTACATTTGCTTAATCGCGAAGGAGACATTGCCAGTGTTGCCATCGTGGAACATAAGATCATTCAACAATGGCTAGAAGCATTATCTGATGCTGGTATTGAAGTCACTAAACTGGTTCCAGATTGCTTATGTTTACCGTTATTCAATGATGGTTACAGTGCCGTTGAGTTGGGGCAGCAATGGTTAGTTCGTCAATCAGAAGCGCAAGGTATTTGTGCTGAACCATCATGGCTTGGTAGTTGGCTATTGGCGCAGAAAGCCCCGATAGTACTCTCTACAGATACAGATACAGATACAGATACAGATACTTCGAATGTTGAACCTATCAATACAGAGTTGCAGCAATCGACAAATGTAGTAATACATAATTACAGCCCTGCCCCTATTGGCATGCCAGGTCTCTGGAAACCAGAAGCCCCTGAATTAGTGATGCAGCTACTGGCTGAAGGCGCAGGTAACAGTAAAGCCAACTTGCTATCAGGCCCTTACAAAATTCAATCGGCATGGCGAAAACACCTTAAGCCTTGGCGAAAAGTTGCTATTGCAGCTGGGCTGGTATTAACCACCGTCATTATTGAGCATGTAGTATCAGTTCAAAAAATGGAGCAGCAGGCACAAGTTTACCGTGCTGAAAGTGAGCGTATATTTCGTGAGGTTTTACCTGAATTTAAACGTATACCTTCTCAAAGTTATCTGAAAAACCAGATGAAAAATGCTGTTAGTCGATTAGGTGGTGCAGGGAGTGATAAGGGGGTATTACCTTGGTTAGTCCAATTAAAACCCGTATTGAGCGAAGTGCCTCAAATGACAATTCAAAATGTAAAATACGATGAAAATCGCGGCGAATTACGCCTTCAAGCAAGCTCTACAGAGTTTCAGCACTTTGAGCAAATTCGCACACTTCTGGCTGAACAATTTATCGTAGAGCAAGGTCAGCTGAACAAAGATGGCGAGCGGGTTAATGGTACTGTCGTACTAAGGAGAAAATCATGAAAGCATGGTGGAAAGCCTTAAGTCAGCGAGAGCAACGCTTAATGTTAGGTGGCTCAGCCGCGTTAATATTGGCAATCGTCTATTGGGGTATATGGCAGCCTTTGGCTAACCGCGCCGATCGGGCTCAGAACCGTATTCAATCTGAACGTCAATTATTGAGTTGGGTTGAAGATAAAGCGAACCAGATTGCTAGTTTAAAAGGTTCATCTGGCGCCAGTGTGGCGGTGAGCAATAAAGGGCTAAATCAAGTCATCAATGAAACGACAAACCGTTTTCGTATTGAGTTAATTCGGATGCAACCTCGCAATGAATCGGTCCAAGTATGGGTTAAACCTGTACCGTTCAATACACTTGTGAATTGGTTGGCTTTTTTACATGAAGAATATGGCATTGAAGCCCAGTTTCTCGATGTCTCAAGAACAAAGAGTAATGGTATGGTCGAAGTGAACCGTTTACAGCTTGGCCGAGGGTAACAGTGAAGTTTAAATTAGCAGTTGGTGTCTCTTTTGGGGCAGTATTAATCGGTAGTCTTGTTGCTCACATTCCTGCAGCTTGGCTTTTACAACAGGTACCGACTGTAAGAGGGCTAACTATTTCAGGTGTTAGTGGTACTCCTTGGCAAGGAAGTGCATCTCAGGTGCAGTGGCAAGGCCAACGTTTTGGTCGCATACAATGGAACATGACGTTAAGTTCACTATTGACTGGTGAAGCTGCATTTAACGTTCGTTTTGGTAAAGGTAGTGAGTTAGGGGTTGATGGACGAGGGGTTGTCGGCTATCGCGCATCGGGACCTTTTGCTGAAAACTTATTGGTTTCAGTTCCTGCTCAAAATGTATTGAAATATGCCCGCGCGCCTATTCCAGCGACAGTGACGGGAAACCTCGAACTGACATTGCGAGACTACCGCTATCAAGCGCCGTACTGTGATGTTTTAGATGGCTCACTTGCTTGGACGTCAGGCAATGTAAGTTCTCCTCTTGGGTCGATTAATCCTGGCCCTGTTATTGCGGATCTTAGCTGTGAGCAAGGGGGGGTAGTGGCACAAATCGATCAATCCTCAGCAGATGTATCGAGCAAGTGGGAAGCATCATTAGATAAAACCAATAACTATCGTCTTGATGGCTGGTTTAAGCCCGGGGCTGAATTCCCGCCTCAACTTGGCAAACAGTTAAAGTGGTTAGGTACGCCCGATACGAAAGGGCAGTACAAAATCAACTATAAAGGTCGCATCTAGCTACTGTTTTATTAGCGGAGCGATTTTAAGTTTACTTTCAATCAATGGGTGGGTTAACTTTAATTGATTGAAAGAGCGATACAGGAATATGGCATGGCTGCTGATAAGAATAAACCTGAAATATTATCAACAGAGGTTGTTGCACAATCTCGACTATTTAAAATCGAATCTCTAGATCTTCGTTTTTCGAATGGCGTAGAACGAACGTATGAACGAATGATGCCAAGTGGTCGTCATGCCGTCTTAATTGTACCAGTTACCGCTGAAGGTGATTTGTTACTCATCCGAGAATATTCTGCAGGTACCGATCGCTACGAGCTGGGATTTCCTAAAGGATTAATCGATGCGGGCGAAAGCGCCGAGCAAGCGGCGAATCGTGAGCTGAAAGAAGAGATTGGCTTCGGTTCCAATTTGCTACAACCATTGAAAGAAGTTGTATTGGCACCATCGTATTTTTCTAGCCGTATGACGCTTTTCTTAGCCCAAGATTTATACCCTGAACAATTAGAAGGTGATGAGCCTGAGCCGTTAGAGATTGTTCGTTGGCCCGTTAGCCAAGGGGAAGAGTTGATCAATCATCTCGATTTTGCTGAAGCGAGAAGTATTACCGCCCTTTTTCTTGCATTAAAACAACTCTCACAATAGGAGTGAGTTATGGAATTATCTCACCTCATTCCCTCGGTGGTTGATATCGCTCGCGCATCTGGGCAAGTTATTTTAGATATTTACCAACGTGGTCAGTTTGAAAAACACATCAAAGAAGATAATACACCGGTAACGAGTGCTGATTTAGCTGCTCATAAATTAGTAGTTGAGCGACTCACAGAACTTACCCCTAATATTCCAGTATTGTCTGAAGAAGATGCCACTGTACCGCTAAAAGAGCGAAGTAAATGGGAGCGCTATTGGTTGGTTGACCCATTGGATGGTACGCAAGAATTTATTGCTGGTAGTGGTGATTTTGCGACGATTATTGCTTTGGTTGAAGGTAAGAAGCCTATTATGGGAGTCGTGTATGCGCCTGTTTCTGGGGTTGTGTATTATGCATATAGCGGAAAAGGGGCATGGAAGATCACGCCTGAAGGGGAAACCGTTCGCATCTCGACACATAAGCATGAATTGCCTACCCAATCGATAGCCGTTGCGATTAGCCGCCGCCAAGATATCAGTGCGATTACCAACCGCTTGGATCCAGCGTTGAACTATGAATTGGTACCGCTTGGCTCTGCGGCATTAAAAGCCTGCTTGGTCGCTGAAGGTGCTGTAGATTGTTATTTGCGTCTTGGTCCTACTGGTGAGTGGGATACGGCCGCGACGCAATGTATTGTTGAAGAGGCTGGTGGACGTATATTGAATACGCATCTTAAGCCGCTGTCTTATAACGAGCGTGATACGTTAGAAAACCCGAATTTTATTACACTTGGTGACGAATCTTTGCCATGGGCAGATATTCTAACGCCAGACAATCGCTTGATTGATGTCCAGTAAGCGTCAACATGCCCTAGTAAATTCGAATTAAATAAAAACGGAGCTAAATGACTCCGTTTTTATTGTTTAAGCTGTATTTTGAGCTCGCCTTAAAATAAACGATTTAGGCCGTTTAATGCTGCAACGCGATAAGCTTCTGCCATTGTAGGATAGTTGAAGGTGGTATTGACGAAATAATCGATTGTATTACCATCCCCTTTTTGCTCCATGATCGCTTGGCCGATATGAATGATCTCAGCCGCACGTTCACCAAAGCAGTGGATCCCTAAGATCTCTTTGGTTTCTCTATGAAAGAGGATCTTCAAGCTTCCCACTTCTGTCCCTGCAATTTGAGCACGAGCGAGGTGTTTAAATTGAGAGCGGCCCACTTCATAAGGTACTTTGTCTGCTGTTAGCTGCTGTTCTGTTTTACCCACTGAGCTGATTTCAGGAATGGTATAGATACCTGTCGGAATATGATCAATCAAGCTACCTTGTGCTTCTCCTGTCGTTATTGCTTGTGCAACAAAGCGACCTTGATCATACGCGGCGCTTGCAAGGCTTGGGTAGCCGATAACGTCTCCGACCGCGTACACATGATCAACATCGGTACAGTAATTCTGGTTAACGACAAGCTGCCCACGGGAATCGGGTGTTAAGCCTACCTTGTTTAAGTTGAGCTTGTCGGTGTTGCCTGTCCGCCCATTGGCATATAACAAGCAATCGGCACGCATTTTCTTGCCTGATTCTAAGTGCAGGATAACGCTGTCATCAGTGCCTTCTATTTTTTCAAACGTTTCGCCGTTTCGTATCATCGCACCACTATTCCACAGGTGGTAAGACAATGAATCAGAGATCTCGTTATCCAAAAATTCCAATAAGCGATCACGGGTATTGATGAGGTCGACTTTTACACCTAATCCCCTAAAAATAGACGCATATTCGCTCCCGATAACCCCTGCGCCATAAATAATGATATGGCGAGGGTCGTGCTCTAGCTGCAGAATCGAATCACTATCATAGACGCGAGAATGATCAAAATTGACGCCTTCAGGATGATAAGGACGAGAACCTGTTGCGATCACAAATTTATCGGCACTATACAAATCGGTGCTGTTATCGGCATTTTTTACTCGAACGGTATGGGCATCAATAAAGCTGGCTTCGCCAAAAATAAGGCTACATTTATTACGATCGTAAAAGCCTTGGCGCATTCGAGTTTGTTTATTCACTACATCTTGAGCGTGACCTAAAATTTGACTAAAGGTACTGTGTAGGCTGGAATTGTTTTTGCAATAGAGAGGATTTTGATTGTATTCAATAATACGGCTGACAGCATGTCGGAGTGCTTTAGATGGAATGGTTCCCCAGTGAGTACATCCACCTCCTACGCTATTTTCTCTTTCGATAACCGCGACATTTAATCCGGCTTTAGTTAGCCCCATTGCAGCCCCTTCTCCACCAGGACCGCTGCCAATAATAATGGCATCAAAGTGAGTGGGCTTTTTATTTTTTGTCATTAGTAGGCCTTCATTATCATCTGTGCAACATTGGCATAGCGATAGTTTAACTTTTTATGGCGTGTGGTAGAATCGGCGGTAGTCGATAGGTAGGTAGTGATCACGTTGTTCTAACGAAATATGATGAAAATGTGTATTTCGCTACTTTAAAATGATGATTATTGTTTTAATCATCGCGTGATGAATTTGTGATGAAACATTAAAACTCATAATTACTGCTTTGATTCAGCGTCCATCAGGATTTAGTATGTTCAGATGTAGGTGTAATTGCCATTCACGCTGAAGTGATAGATAAAACAGCGTATAGTTGGAAAAAAGTTCATAGAGAAGCTATAGGTTCATGGGGATTAGGGCTCAACAAAAAGAAAAAACGCGCCGATCACTTATCGATGCTGCGTTTAGCCAGTTAAGTGCAGACCGTAGTTTTTCCAGCCTCAGCCTGCGTGAGGTAGCTAGAGAAGCCGGTATTGCCCCTACGTCTTTTTATCGTCATTTTAAAGATATGGATGAGCTAGGTTTAACCATGGTTGATGAAGGAGGTCTAATCCTTCGTCAATTAATGAGACAAGCTAGACAGCGTATTGCCGAAGAAGGTAGTGTAATTCGTACATCTGTTGAAACATTTATGGAATTTATTGAAAGTAGTCCAAACGTATTTAGACTACTTTTACGTGAACGCTCGGGAACATCCACAGCGTTTCGTGCCGCGGTTGCTCGTGAAATTCAACACTTTGTTGCTGAACTTACCGAGTACCTTGAGGCAAAAACAGGTGTTACGCATGAAGAAGCCTATATTCAGGCAGAAGCATCGGTCACCTTGGTATTTAGTTCTGGTGCAGATGCGCTAGATCTTGATCCTCAGGCTCGTGAAGAGCATGAAGAAAAACTTATCATGCAATTAAGAACAATTGCAAAAGGTGCTTATTGGTACCGTAAAGAGCGTGAGCGTCGTGAGCTCAGGCATAAACTATAACCTTATTTCTGTTGGTGAAAGATATGGAGAAAGAGCAAATTAAAGCTGAACGTAAAACATTGGTGCTATCGCTACTCGCGGGTTTATGCGGTAATGCAACGTTGGCTGTATTGACATCAAGCTATGTCACGTTTTCGATTTTCCCTGTAATTGCATTCGGTATGGCGCTGTACTGCCTATACCAAGAGTATTTAAGCAAACCGATGACTGAAGGTACTCCCGCTATAGCGTTCTCATGCTTTCTTGTTGGTGCATTCGGATACTCCGCATTCTTACGTGCACAATTACCAGAGATGGGTTCAAACTTCTTACCTCTTATGGTTTCTTTAGGCTTACTATTCTGGGTAGCTTATAAGATGGGTATTACGAAGGCTCCTGCAAAATCAGCCGAAGCTTAAGCTGGAAAGGTAGGTATAAAAAAGGCGCTGATTAGCGCCTTTTTTGTTAACTATGTCCCGTCCTGAAATGTGTTTACACATTTAGGACTTATTATGACTACATCAATCACCCCCTGCGTTAAACGTACTCAACGCGATTATACTTTGGGCTTTAAATTGCAGGTTGTAGCCGCCGTTG
>Ga0316197_10000062_pt1 | contig 93435 bp, 80 predicted proteins | sample OudBiesiAoxic_MG_FD_204939 | JGI IMG/M metagenome (GOLD analysis project Ga0316197, IMG submission 204939) | Coastal sediment microbial communities from Oude Bieten Haven, Netherlands - site A oxic | ecosystem: Environmental > Aquatic > Marine > Coastal > Sediment | place: Netherlands... | reverse complement strand
GCATAACCGGCACTTCATTTTCTCGTGCTACTTCACGTATTTTAAGCGCCATGAAATCGACACCTTTAGCAACAACGTAAGGAGGCCTATCTCCATCTTTATCGTACTTCAAGGCCACTGAATAATGCGTTGGATTGGTGACTATAACATCCGCATCAGGCACATCCCCCATCATGGTACGTTGTGACATCTCATACTGTAATTGACGAATTCGCTGCTTAACCTCTGGTTTACCTTCCGAATTACGGTATTCGTCTTTTACTTCCTGTTTGGTCATTTTTAACTCATCACTGTGCTTGTGAATTTGATAAGGCACATCCACTGCAACAATAATTAATAATGATAAACACAATATAAGAAACATCCACCTCAGCATGTCCAAGGCTTCAAAAGCACTACCAGGAAGTTGGCTCACCGACAAATGTAAGATATTTTCAAAGGTGGCACCTAAAATAGCCCAAGCGACACCAATTACCACGGCTACTTTTAGAATAGACTTCAATAATTCAACCCAGGCTTGTAAACCTAACATACGCTTTAGCCCCGCTTTCGGGCTCATACGACTAAATTTAGGCATCATAGCTTTAGTACTAAAAATCATGCCACCTAATAACGCACTGCCTAAAATTGAAATAATAAATAGCATTAACAAAATAACAAACATCGGCACGCCTAAACCGCTAAAACCATCGACAAGCGCATGCCACATCTGTTCTGGATCAAATATATCTGCGCGTTCAAAAGTAAATGAACGCTTCATCATTATCGACAATTCGTAGGCTAATCGATCTCCAAAAATAAACACCGATAATGCTGCAGCAATTAACACCGACGCAGTCGCTAATTCTTTGGAGCGGGCGACTTGCCCCTTTTCTTTGGACTTTCGTATTTTGTCGGGGGTGGCTTCCTCGGACTTATCGGTACCGTTTTCATTTTCAGCCATCAATTACTCCTTTAACAAACCGTGAGTAGAGGTAACCTCTATTAATGCAGATAGCACTGTAGGCAGTAGTGTAGATAGTAGTGTAGCTCATTACGGTTTAGTACAAGGATTATCAAGTATTTCACACATAGTGATGACACCTTTTGTCCATTGGTTTTCAAAATGTAATGGCACATTTAATAATGTGATCCACAATACAAATAAACCAAATACCATGCTGATTGAGAAACCTAAACTGAAAATATTTAACTGCGGTGCTGCTTTAGTCATAATACCAAAGGATAAGTTAACCAATAACATCGCAACCATCGATGCAATTGAGAAAGCTAGTGCAGCATGGAACATAGTCGAGAACCATTCAGCTATTTTATAATAGTCTGCCGCTAACAAGCCATTTTCAGAAATAGGTAAGGTTTCAAAACTCCTAATAATCATCTCTATCATTAGGAGGTGCCCATCTATTCCCAAAAACAGTAAAGTCACCAACAATACATAAAATTGACCAACAACCGGTGAAGTTTGCCCACTCATTGGGTCTGCCATAGAAGCAAAACCTAAGCTGGTTTGCATTGCAATAATTTGCCCTGCAACCACAAAAGTTTGCACCACAAAAACAGAAATAGTGCCCATTGCGATGCCAATTAAGAGTTGTTGTAACACCACAATAAAGCTAGTCATGGAGAAGAGTTCAATGTAGTCGGGCGCAGGAGGGAGAGAAGGTAAGGCTAATAAAGTAATGCTTAGCGCATAAAAAAGACGGATCCGTGTTGGTGTTGTGTTAGAGCCGACAGCGACCATCACCATTAACATGGCAGCGATGCGGCAAAATGCCCATAAATAACTGGCGATAAAATCAATAATAATATCAGCCGAAAAAACCATTACCCCACCACTTCCGGAATTTGATTAATCATGGCGATAAAAAACTCCATCAACTTACCAAATCCCCAATGCGCACCATAGGCTAACGCAACTAAGGTCATAATTAAACGCGGTAAAAAACTTAAGGTTTGCTCGTTAATTGATGTTGCCGCTTGAAACACAGCAACCACCAATCCCACCAATAAACTGGGCACGATAACCGCAGATACGAGGATCAAAACCAACCACAAAGCTTGTCTAAATATGTTTACAAAAACTTCCGGTTCCATAAGTCTCCTTACAACCCGAAACTATTAGCTAAACTACCCATCACTAAATTCCAGCCATCCACTAATACAAACAACATGAGTTTAAAGGGTAATGAAATAATCATCGGTGATAACATCATCATCCCCATGGCCATTAAGATACTAGCGACCACCAAGTCAATAATTAAAAAAGGAATAAATAGCATAAAGCCGATTTGGAAAGCAGTTTTCAATTCACTGGTCACAAAAGCTGGGATCAGCACAGTAATCGGCACTTCCTCAGGGCTATCAACTTCTACATTGGCAATTTCTAAAAATGTTTCCAAATCTTTCAAGCGTGTTTGTGACAACATAAATTGCATCATAGGCTTTTTCCCCTGTTCAAGGGCTTGCACTATGGTCATCTCTTCATTTAAATAAGGTTGTATTGCACTTTCATTCACTCGGTCAAAAACAGGGGCCATAATGAAAAACGTCATAAACAAAGCAATACCATTAACCACTTGATTCGAAGGAGTCTGTTGTAAGCCAAGCGCTTGACGAAGGATCGACATTACAATCACAATACGAGTGAATGAGGTCATTAAAATCAACATTGCAGGCAAGAAGCTGAGCGCGGTCATAAACGCAAGTACTTGCAACGTTACACTGTATTCTTGATCGCCAGCGGCACTTGTTGTCACCGTGACTGCCGATAATGCACCTGGCTCGGCGATGGCATGTGGAACAAACAAAAACAGGCCTGAGCATAATAATATCAGCAGTTTATTCATTATTCTTTTTTCCTGCTTTAGATAATACACTGGCAAAAGCTGTCGCAAATGATGGTAGGCTTTGTGTTTCAGCCTGGAGTTCGACACTCGGTATATCTAGTTGATCTAATAAGTTGATTGATTGCTCACTAACCCCTAATAAATATTGTTTACCGTAGACTTCAACAATTTGCACACGGCTTTTATTGGTTAGCGGTTGAGTTGCAATGATTTTAATTGGATTTTTACTGCCACCTTGACGAATAAAATTACTTTTCTTCATTAAATAAGCAAATAGAAAAATGCAAGCAAGTACCAGTATTAACGATCCAAGCATAGTACCGATCGCTAACTCTGGGCGCTTACTCGTCTCTTCTAAAGCGACAACAGGCAAGCTAACCACAGTTAACAAAACTGTTTGAATTAACTGCCTCATTTTAGTTTTTTGATACGTTCAGTTTGGCTAATGACATCGGTTAAACGGATACCAAACTTATCATTAACAACAACAACTTCACCATGTGCGATCAAGGTGCCATTAACTAATACATCCAGTGGTTCACCGGCAACACGTTCCAATTCAACTACTGAACCTTGATTAAGCTGTAACAGGTTACGAATATTAATTTTACTACGACCTACTTCCATTGAAATAGTCACAGGAATATCTAAGATGCTATCTAAACGAGCTAATTCATCTTTACTCATTGGTGCTGCAGTATCTTTTAATTCATCAAGATCAATATTTGTAGCACCTGAATCAGCATCTCCAGATTCTTCTAATGCTGCAGCCCATTCATCTGCCATATCTTGTTCTGTGCTCATGCTTTATATCCTATCGATTAATTACTTCGCTTTACTTATTATTGCTTAACTGTATTTAAGTTAACTGGACTTAGCTTTTTTCTCTTTTAAGTCTTGCAATTGAATTTGTGTTTTTTGTACTTCAGGACGTGCAATTTTTTGAATTATTTTTAATGCATAATTATCATTGCTTTGCCCTAATGTTGCCCTATAAGTCGGTAAACCTTCCACTGATACTAATAAACTTTCAGGTAGGTCCACGGGAATAATATCACCTGCTTTCCAGTGCATCATATCTCGCAGTGAAACTTGCTTTTCTAGTAAGCGCGCACCTAAGTCAACTTCAACATCCATAATTTCATCTTGAAGTGCTTGAGACCAACGTAGGTCAGTATCTTCTTTATCACTTTGCACACCCGCATCTAATAATTCACGGATGGGCTCTAACATCGAATAAGGCATCGCAATATGGAAATCACCACCGCCGCCATCCAACTCGATATGAAAAGAATTAACCACAATCACTTCAGTCGGACTAACAATGTTTGCCATTGCAGGATTGACTTCTGAATCTAAATATTCAAATTCAGCATCCATCACCGGCAACCACGCGTCATGGTAATCTTCAAAAATTATCTTTAATAACATTTGAATAATACGACGCTCTGTTGGAGTAAACTCACGCCCTTCAATTTTGGCGTGATAACGCCCATCGCCACCAAAAAAGTTTTCAACTAAAATAAAAACCAGTCGCGCCTCCATGGTGATCAGCCCTGTTCCCTTTAAAGGTCTAAAACGAACCATGTTAAGGCTGGTAGGAACAAATAAGCTGTGAACATACTCCCCAAATTTCAGCATTTGTACACCATTGATTGAAACCTCAGCGGTATGGCGTAACATATTAAATAAACTGATCCTTAGATGACGAGCGAAACGCTCATTAACCAATTCCAAGGTTGGCATTCGACCACGAACAATACGGTCTTGTGAAGAAAAGTCGAAATGAGCATGAGAGTTACTCTCATCCATACTATCACTTTCAATCACTTCCTCATCAACGTCATCCACACCATGTAATAGTGCATCAATTTCGTCTTGAGATAATAAATCCATGCTTAGCCCTTATCTATTACTGTAAAACAAAACCGGTAAATAGTACCGTATGGATAAGTGCACTTTCGCCAACCATAGTAGTTGCGGCATTTAATTCTTCTAGCGCTTTTTGTCGTAATTCACTTTTGCCTTCAGGGCTACGTAACTGCTCAATCGTTGCCGCCCCAAAAACGCTCACTAGCGTACTTTCTAATAATGGAATGTGCTTACGAACAATAGCTTCACTACTTTTAGTGTTGACCATTAATTGTACTTTAATTTGTACCGTGCGATCACGCTTACCTTCTAATACATTGAACACAAAAGGCCTTGGCATTGGTACATAATTAGCCCCTTTTTCTGTGGTTTCAGTCGTAGCTTCAACCGCTGTTTCATCGCTTGCTGCATCATCTCCAGAGAGCATAAAAAAAGCACCACCGCCACCAGCAGCAAGTAAAACTACAACAGCAACAATGATGATAATTAATTTTTTCTTACTTTTAGGTGCTGCATTTTCACCATCTATTGATGCATCATTTTCTTCAGCCATTGCTGGTTATTCCTCTCGATTTATTCTCAATTTCTCAAGAATATGTGTTTTACACAAAAATAATAAGTTGATTTTAATCGTTCTTTCTCAGTAAGCCAGTAACTATTGCTTTGTTTAAGCATAAAAATCAATTCCTTGATCTGTAGACGCTACTTTTGATGGCATCCATACCGCTATTTGCTCTTCTTCGACCATTCCATTGTTATGAGTCTGCCCCCCTGACATGGCATTCATACCGTTATTTTGTTGCTGCTGACCTTGCTGTTGAGATTGTTGCTGAACGTTTGCTTCACCCAGTTGAATCCCTTGTTGTGCAAGTTGCTCTCTTAATCGAGGCATATTTTGTTCAATAATATCTTTACTCAACCCTGCTTGAGTCTGAATATTTAATTGTAGCTGATCCTGTTGCACATGAACTTTAATAAACATTGATCCTAACTCTGCAGGATCTAAACGAATTTGAACCTCTTGCTTACCTTGAGAGATCATCATCATCACTCGCTCACCCATCATTGCCGCAGCTTGTTTTGATTGAATATCCAAAGGTTGTTGTAATAGATTATTCGTTGCTTGCTGCTGTTGGTTGCCCGCCATTAGTTTATCTAACTGTGCTAAACTAGTTTGATTTGGTCTGGCGCCGTTAACATCAGTAACAGTTTGTGCTGTAGCTGTACTTTCATGCTTAATGGGAGAGCCTACACTGTCATCTTGTTCTAATTTTTTAAGTGTTTGCAATTCTGCTTCTATGCTGACAGGTTCAGACTCGCTTGATGGAGTTGTGCCTGATACACTTGCCCCGACCGGCTGAGGCTGACTGTCCGTAGCTGCAGTGATTTTATTGTTTTTCTGTACATTATCCTTCGCTAAAGCAGAAATGGCAGGCTCAATTTTTTCAGTCGCAGATATATTTCCTTCAACATTTTTTGTAGCCATACTAGAATCTATTGTATTAGCTGCTTGAATATCAGCATTGTTATTTATCACTTGGTGACTTTGCAAGTCAGTAGTAATTTGCTCATCAACTAGGGAGTTGAAAGAGTCTGTAATTACAGTATCAACCGTGTTTTCTTGAGAAGTATTTTTCAATGCAATCAGATCGGCAGATTCTGTTTTTGAATTTTTTTCAGCTGAATTTAAAGTCGCCAAATTTTCATCTAAATACATTAATTGATTATTAATGTCGAATTCAGTGGCACTCTCACCTGTTGCTTCGTTGCTGTTAGAATTAACCTTTGTATCTACTTTCTGAGCTGATTGAATACCTAATAATAGCTGCTCATTCTGTATATTATTAATATCCTCATTCTCTCCCATTTTGACATCAAGAACATCAGAAGCATTCAGTTCTTCGACATTATTTTGTTGTCTAGCAAGTACTGAATAATTATTATTACTAGTACTGGGTTGTTGTAGAGGAATTTGGTCACTAATAGCGCTACTTTTATCATTCACAACTTCAGAGGGCTCTGCTTCAATATTATCTTTATTATCTTTATTATCTTTATTATCTTTATTATCTTTATTATCTATTGCGACACTATCTTGTTCAATATTGTCTTTTAATACTTTAGAAAAACTATTTTGCTCTTCCGTAAGCTTAGATTTTGAAGAATGATTTGCAGCCGAATCTATTTTATCGCTCTCTTTATGCGCCTTCAGGTCATTGCTTTTTGCGCTTACTGTGCCATTTAATAAGGATTGCATCATAAAAGTATTCTCTATTTCACTTACGGTGGATTTTTAGCGGTATCTCTCACAAGGTTAATGTCATTCGTTGCCGCTTTTATCGAAATTTGACTATTACCTTAATAAAGCAATTAATAGACCAAAAAAGTATATTATTAAGTAAAAAATTAATTTTTATCTTGTTCCGCTTGTTGCTTTTGAAAAAACTGAAAAGTGGCAAACTCATCCAATAGTTGTTGTTCTTTTTTATCAGCAAGTTTTATTTTTTCACGTGCTTTTTTCTCTAGCAATAAGCCCATTGCTTTATGTGCAACCTGACTATCTGTCCACTGTCGTTTTTTTTCGCGTACTGCATATTCAAACTTAACTAATGAAGATTGTTGATTAGTTAAGCCTTGATCTATTTGTACAATAAATTGTTGGTATTTAGCCAATGTTGAAATGGTGAGACCTTGCGAGCCTTTTTCACTTAATTGAGCGGTATATTGACGTCGATATTGATGTAGGTTTTGCAATTGGTTACGTTGTTCGAATAATGCTTTTTGAGCCTGTTGATATGCTTGTAAAGCTTTCTCAACTTGCTTTTCTCTTTGTTCATAAACAAGCTGTAATGCATCAGCGGCCATGGTTTTTCCCTATTAACTTTTAACAAACTCCTGCGTCAATACTGCAAGCTGTGTCAAACAATCGTTATAACTAATACTTTCTTTCATACCTTGTTGCAAGAAGTGATCCAATCTTGGCCTGATCAGGATCGCTTTATCGATTCGAGGATCACTACCGCGCGCATAAGCACCAATAGTAATTAACTCTCTATTTTCTTCGTATAAAGAATAAGCCTGTTTGAGCACCCTCGCTAAGGTTTGATGCTCATCTGAAGTCACCATTGGCATAACTCGACTAATTGATTTTCCCACATCAATAGCAGGAAAATGCCCAGAGTCAGCTAACGAACGCGATAATACAATATGGCCATCTAAGATAGCGCGAGAAGCATCAGCAATAGGATCTTGGAGATCATCACCCTCTGTTAGTACGGTAAAGAACGCACTAATAGATCCTTGGTTTTCATTGCCATTCCCAGCACGTTCCACTAAAGCCGGTAGTTTTGCAAAAACAGAAGGCGGATAACCTTTAGTAGCCGGCGGCTCACCAATTGCTAATGCAATTTCACGCTGGGCCTGTGCAAAACGAGTTAATGAATCCATTAACAATAAAACATTCAAACCTTGATCGCGAAAATATTCAGCAATAGTTAGCGAAGTTTCGCACCCTTTTAAACGCATCAATGGCGATGCATCGGCAGGTGCAGCAATCACAACCGCGCGAGCGCGCCCTTCTTCCCCTAAAATTTCTTCAATAAACTCTTTTACTTCTCGACCACGCTCACCAATTAACCCTACCACTACCACATCGGCATTAGTACCTCGGGTCATCATGCCCAGTAAAACACTTTTACCCACACCGGAGCCTGCAAACAACCCCATTCGTTGCCCTTGGCCGACGGTTAATAATGCATTAATTGCTTTAATGCCAGTATCAAGAGGTTGTTTGATCGCTTTACGAGAAAGAGGATTAATACGCGTATTATTATAACCACTCATGGTATTGGTTTTTACTTCACCTTTACCATCAATAGGATTTCCCATGCCATCTAAAACACGCCCTAATAGCTCCATTCCTACTGGAATACCAACTTCTTTTGTTTGAGGAATGACTTTAGCACCAGGTAATACGCCGGTTAAACGTTCGCTGGGCATTAAAAATAATCGCTCACTTGAGAAGCCAACAACCTCGGCATCAATATAACCGTCATTGGTTTCTACTTTACACATACTTCCCACGGCAGCACTACAGCCAACCGCTTCTAGAGTCAGACCAACAACACGCACCAGCTTTCCTGCCACCACCGGATGAGTGACTGATTCACCCACTTGATATTGAGTAATGCGTTGCGATAATGTTTTCATGGTTAATTAAGCGTCTTATTATTAGTATTGGCGTCTTCAGTATTTACATCAGAGCTATCATCAGTTTCACTGGAGGTTTTATCTGCACCAGTGATAGCTGCGGGATCGTTAATGGAGTTGGTGCCATTAATCTCTGTTGATTCAGTCGAGGATTTGGCCTCTGCTAATAAATCTTGTTCTGTTTTCATTTCATAATCTAAAGGCTGATCATGACTAATATCACCGTCATTACTTACTTCAGGGGTATTTTCATAATTCTCTTTTAAGAAGTGCTTTAATACTTGTTCGATACGCGTCGAGAAAGCATAATCAATACTGGAAGTTTGAGTGTGTATTTGGCAATCACCTCTTAACAAGGTGGGTTCTGAACGTAAATCCCAGCCACGCTTTTGACACTCAGATTCAGAGAATGCAGTTTCTACGAATACAAGATCTTCAGGATTTAGCGAAATTACAATCATTTGTTCATTAACTGGGAGTGCTTCAACACCTTGCTTTAACGCTTGTAGAATAACTTGAGGATTAACACTAACTTCACAGCGCACCATTTGTTCAGCTAAACTAGTTGCCAATTTAATCAATTGAAATTCGACATTGTCATCTAATTTTTCAAGTGGTTGGTGTAAGCGAGAAACTAACTGCTCCCAATGTAACACTTGCACATCAACTTTTACCTTGCCTTCGCTTAAGCCTTGTTCAATGCCTTGCGCTAAACCTTGTTCGTGCCCTTCCGCTAAGCCTTGTAATTTCCCTTCCTCTAGACCTTTTACCATTCCAGCTTCCTTACCTTCATTGAAGCCATCTTCATAGGCCGAAGCTCGAATTGATTCTATATCTTCTAAAGTAAGTGGTTTAGGTTCGTCTTTGAGTGGAGTAGGTATTTCTTCTTGCTGGCTACGATACCAATTTGCAGGTCGACCAAATAGGTCAATTTCATTTTCTTGCAGGCTTTCCTCGACTTCAAAATCTGGCAAGATCCACTCTTGAAAATCTTTATCACTTTCAATGCTCATGCATTTACCTTACTTAGTAATTAACGAGTTGCCTGACGATATGACTAAACAATACAACCAGCCTATATTTGTAAACCATAGTACTGTTCTAGATTAACGATCGATATAACAGGGCTATTTGACTAAAGTTGGATGATTGTATTTACTTACCTAAAAGGGTGACCGATTAGGTAAGTAATAAACACTGACAACAAGGGGTATTAATGAGCACTCAATTATAAGAACTCTTCGCCACCACCACCACCTAGCATTAACTCGCCAGCATCGGATAAACGGCGTGCTATTGTTAATATTTCTTTCTGCGCACCTTCAACTTCACTAATACGGATAGGTCCCATTGCTTCAAGATCATCAACTAACATTTCAGCAGCACGTTTAGACATATTAGCCAATATTTTATCTTTAAGTTGCTCTTCAGCACCTTTGAGCGCTAATTGCAATTGATCCGGTGGCACTTCTCGCAATAGTGTTTGAATGCCTCGGTCATCTACATCAATAAGATTATCAAAGACAAACATAAGGTCTTGAATTTGTTGACTCATCTCTTCATCAGATTCACGTAGTGAGTCCATTAATGGACCTTCAATAGCAGTTTCTAAGTAGTTCATGATATCAGCAGCAGCTTTAGTCCCCCCCATTTTCGCAGCTTGAGCTCCCGCTTGGCCAGCAAATTGTTTCTCCATAATCTCGTTCAATTCTTGCAATGCCGCTGGTTGTACTTCTTCTAAATCAGCTATACGCATCATTAAGTCTAAACGAATTTTCTCTGGAAATTGGGTTAAGATCTCAGCAGATTGATCTGGGTCTAAATAAGATAAAACAATGGTTTGGATCTGTGGATGCTCATTTTGAATAATACTAGCTACTTGTCGAGCATCCATCCATTTAAGGGAATCCAAACCTTTAGAGCCGCTGCCTAAAATAATTTGGTCAACTAGATTACCCGCTTTATCGGCACCCAAGGCCTCGATTAATGAGTTACGCACAAAGTCTTCACTATCTAAGCCGATATTACTGTATTGTTGAATATCTTCAATAAAGGCACGATGAACACCACTTACTTTCGCCTGTGAAGAGTCTTCCAAGGAGGCCATTCGCATCCCCAACTTCTGTACTTGTTTAGGCTCTAGATTTCGAAATATTTGCGCAGCATCAGCAGGTGTTAAACTAAGCATTAAGATTGCTGATTTTTCTGCACCCGTTAAAGTAGATATATCATACTCTGCTACTTTTGTTGATTTTTCGTTTGTATCATTATCACTCATCTTCTAATAACCACTCTCTAATTACTTGCGCTGACAACCCAGGCTCATTCGCCACTAAAGCTCTCACTGCTTTTAATAAATCTTCATGTTTATGTAAATCAGGTAATTTTATTTGCCCGCTGTTATTTAATCCAAATTCAGCACTATCATTATTGTCATCAGATAATAATTGTAGATTGTCGTTATCGATTGAACCAATTGCGCCACCTAATTCGTAATCTTCTTCCGTCTCAATAGCCTCTGGGTACAATAATTTTTTCATAATTGGACGTACAATCAACAATAGGGTCAAAATTATGACAAGTAAACTTCCACCAAAGCGAACATAACCTTGGAAGGTTTCAGTTTCCCAAAAGTCTTCTTCGGCTATAGGCTCAACATCAGGACGATTAAAACTAACAGAAGCCAGCGCCAAAATATCGCCACGTGCATCATTGATCCCTAAACCACCTAGCAACAACTGACGAATATTTTCTACTTCTTCGGGAGTTCTTGCCGTATAAACCGCTTCACCAGCATCATTTACTGATTTAGTGTAATCCAAGGCGACAGATACCGCTAGGCGATCGACTTTACCTACTTTGTGTTTGGTATGAGTGATGGTTGTATCAACTTCATAATTTCGGGTCGATTCAGTTCGTGATGAGCCATCGTTAGTATTAGCTTCTTCATTAGCTTCGGTGAGCTCTTCAGGTATTGCTCCATTAGCCGGTGGTTGGTTTGATAGCGCACCCGGTACAGAACCTAATAAAGAAGATGAAGATGATCTATCTTCAATTAACATTTCACTACGTACAGCTTGATTAGAAGGATTAAAGGTTTTTTTAGTTTCTTCAACGACAGTAAAATCCATTACTAAATCAACTTCTGATGCATAGTTAGCAATCCCTAATACCGGAATTAAAATCGCATCAATTTTAGATTTATATTCTTCCTCTCGTTCTCGCTGCATACCAAATTCTTTACTGGTTTGCGCAGAAGCCCCTGAAGTACTACCTGAATGTAATAAGCGACCTCGTTGGTCAGTCACGGTGACGTTATTTGGAGATAAACCTTGTACTGCAGAAGCCACTAAATCAACAATAGAATCAACTTCTTGGCCTGATAATGCATAAGAGCGAGAAGTGGTAATAACGACGGTAGCACTGGCTTGGCGTTCTTTACGTGCAAACACACTTTCTTTGGGAATTGCTAATAGAACTTGCGCGTTAGTAATATTTTTCATTTCTTTAATCGCAAGCGCTAGTTGACGCTCACGACTTAATTTTAATCTTTCTTTTTCAACACGTTGACTTACACCAAACCCCATGTCTTGCAATAAAATATCATCGCCATTTTCTGTATTGTCACTGACTAAACCCGCTCGTGTCATTAGCAGTTTTATTTTCTGATATTGATCAGACATAACAGAAACATTATTACCTTCTAATTTATAAGGAAGTTTCTGCTGATCTAAAAAGTCTAACGTGCTGATTAACTCGTCAGTTTGATAAGTGCCTAAAGGACGATAATCAGCTTCTTTGCCCCATGACCAAATGATCACTACAATTGCGAGGACAATCAACAAACCGATGATCATACTAATTTGACGCAATACATCCACATTAGAGAAAAACGAAGAAATCGCCCCTTTTTGCGGTACTGCTGGTATATCATTGTTACCATTACCTTCTAGCAACAAATTAGCATTACTTGCTGAATTAGACACAGTGCTTCCTTTTAACGATTATATTTATGCAGTGAAACGATTAAACAGGCATGCTCATGACTTCTTTATAAGCCTCAACCATTTTGTTACGCACTTGCACGGTCGCATCAAATGCTAAACCAGATTTATTAGATGCGATCATAACATCAGCTAAGCTGACATCTTTATCACCCATTTCAAAGCTATTACGTAAATCTGATGTATTTTGTTGCAAGCCATTTACGTTTTCAATTGCTTGCTTAAGCATTGCAGAAAAATCAGCAGACGCTGGATTAGTTGCTTTTGTACTTAATTCGTTACTTAACCCTTTTGCTTCTAAGCCTTGAGTTTGTAACTCTTTAAACATTGATGCAGCATTAATATTCATTGTAAATAGCCTTTTTTTGACACAGATAATAGTAAATAGCAATAACTATGCCAGTTGACTTTATAATGGAAATTTACCTATTGAATATTTTGTCGATAGCTTAAATTTGGCATAGAAAAACTTAATGTTGCAATGCTTATGTTGTAATTATAGTTAAGCTGTGTGATGAAGGCACAATTGTTAGGATAGTGTAATTTTGACAATCTAGGCGCTATAAAAAAGGCATTAACGATTATTAATGCCTTTTTAAAATATAACGAAAAAAATAAAAGCTTAAGGAAGCCTCGGTATCAACAATTAATCAGTTTTATTATCTTTTAACTTCTGTATTTCTTGGTCCAATTGCTGCTCCGCCTCTTGAGCTTTAAACTCCTGATAAAGAGCATCTTTTTGCTCTGCGTTTAGCGGTAGCTTAGAAGCACTCACCAACTCTTCAAAAATAGCTTTAGTGGACGCTTGTCCAATTGCGACTAGTACACATAAATTATCTTTCTCGGCGATCTTAACAATATCTGTTTTTAATGCACTGGTGCCGGATAAATTTTGTTCTGTCACTTGTTTAGAAACACTTGAAAAAGTGACTCCTGATTCAAGCCCAGTGGCTACATCTACTTTGTCACTATAAGCTTTATCCATTGCACTAACACGAGTGTCAATACGTTGTGCTAATGAAGCGCGTGCATTCGCCATCGCCTGTTGCTTATCAATCGACATGTTACCCGACCATAGAACACATTCAGAAACAGCAATGCCATCTTCTGTTTGAGGGTTTAATATCCAACTGGGTATTTCACCTATTGCTGTTTCTTGTGTTGGGTTGCTATTTGAACAAGCAGTTAACAGAAGTATTGCAGGTAAGCTTAATAAATGGATTTTTTTAAACATAATCATTCCTTAATCAACGGTAAAAATACGTTATTACATTCCATAGTTTAGATTGAATAATCCAAAGTTAATATAAAAAAAATCCCTACTTTAAATAATAAAGTAGGGATTTCAGTTTTAATTAACGCATTATCTTAAATATTAAAAATACTCAGCGTTAATAATCAGCTGTAATTAATCTTTAAACTCAGGGTAAGCTTCTACACCACAATCGTGTAAATCCATACCTGCATCTTCTTGCTCAGCTGTAACGCGAATTCCCATTGTTACTTTGATGATAGACCAAACGATCCATGAAGAAACAAATACAAATCCAAAGATAACCGCTGCGCCGTATAATTGAGACATAAATGATGCACCGTCATTTGACATTGGCACAACTAATAGACCGAATAAACCACATACACCGTGTACTGATAATGCACCTACTGGATCATCAATTTTCAATTTATCAAAAGTAATAATACTATAAACAACAATAATACCTGCAATAGCACCAATCACGACTGCAAACAATGGTGATGGAGATAGTGGGTCAGCAGTAATCGCAACTAAGCCAGCTAATGCACCGTTTAAAATCATTGTTAAATCTGCTTTACCCCATTTAAACTTACTTACTAATAGTGCTGCAATAGCACCTGTAGCAGCTGCTGCATTAGTATTTAAAAAGATAAGGCCTACTGCAGATGCGTTTTCTGCATCAGAAATTAATAGTTGTGAACCACCGTTAAAACCAAACCAACCCATCCACAGAATAAATGTACCTAAAGTAGCAAGTGGCATGTTAGAACCTGGAATTGGGTGAATACTACCATTTTTACCGTATTTACCACGACGAGCACCTAGTAATAATACTGCGGCTAATGCAGCGGCTGCACCGGCCATATGAACGATACCTGAACCAGCGAAATCACTGAAACCAGCTTCGCTTAGGAAACCGCCACCCCATGTCCAAAAACCTTCAATCGGGTAGATAAAACCAGTTAAAAATACGGTGAAAATAAGGAATGCCCATAGTTTCATACGTTCAGCAACAGCGCCCGATACGATAGACATTGCCGTTGCAACAAATACTACTTGGAAGAAGAAGTCAGACTCTAGAGAATGGTCTGCGCCTTCTGCTTGAGTACCAATCAATGAACCAAATGAAGGTAACCAACCACCTGCAGTGTTGTCTACATACATGATGTTGTAACCAACAAGTAAAAACATCGTACAAGCAATAGCATAAAGCACGATATTTTTAGTTAAAATTTCAGTGGTATTTTTAGAACGAACTAAACCCGCCTCTAACATGGCAAAACCTGCTGCCATCCACATAACAAGAACACCCGAAATTAAAAAATAAAAGGTATCTAACGCAAATCGTAGTTCTGTAACTGTCGTTTCCATAATGGTAATCCTTAACTTAATGAATTTGGTTTAAAGTGCTTCTTCGTCTAATTCGCCAGTACGAATACGAACAACTTGCTCTAACGGTTGAATGAATATTTTACCGTCACCTACTTTCCCTGTATTTGCAGCACCAACGATAGCTTCAACTAAACGCTCAATATCATCATCTTTGACTGCAATTTCTAATTTTACTTTTGGTAAAAAATCTACTTGGTATTCCGCGCCACGATATAACTCGGTATGTCCTTTTTGACGACCAAAACCTTTAACTTCAGAAACAGTAACACCAGCAATGCCGATACCCATTACGGCTTCACGCACTTCATCTAACTTAAATGGTTTAATAATTGCGGTTAACATTTTCATCATATATTCCTTTAATGTGTATTTAACGTTTACATATATGATTCTATTTACAACTAACGTGCCAAAATAAATTTATCTTTAATAACAACAATTTAAATATATTAAATATTTTAAACTAATCATTTCGCACCAACTCAGTGCGTTTAATATTCTTCTTCTGCACTAATATGAAACACTTGAATTCTATTTATAAATATTTGTAGCGAACTTAATTAATATTTTTTTGCCGAAGTTTCTTACCCTTACATTTTGCTTAACTGTTTGCATGACAACTTAAGAGTATTGCAACCAAAAGATATACAATAAGGATAGATAAACCTTATTAAACTCATTAATAAGGTTTAATGGTGAACAGACACAAAGCCATAATATTTACTCAACAAATCATCTTAGCCCCTTAGCAAATAACGCTTCATCTGCTATAGTGCGTAACAATTTTTCGACTTAACAACCTTGAAGGTATGTAACATGAAAAAAGTAAGCCTACTGCTTATCACTTTCTTATTTAGCATTAATGTATTCTCTGCTCCTATGATCATTCCTAAAGCACCCTCTATTGCTGCTAAAGGGTACTTATTAATAGATTTCAACTCAGGAAAGGTACTTTCTGAAAACAACAGTGAAGAATTACTAGAGCCAGCATCTTTGACTAAGATGATGACCAGTTACATCATTGGGCAGGAGCTTAAATCAGGTAATTTAAATCTTGATGATAAAGTAACTATTTCTGAAAATGCGTGGTCAAAAAACTTTCCAGATTCTTCAAAAATGTTTATCGAAGTAGGTAAAGAAGTCACTGTAGAAGATTTGAATCGCGGTATTATTATTCAATCAGGTAATGATGCTTGTGTTGCTATGGCTGAGCACATTGCTGGCAGTGAAGGCGCATTTGCAGATTTAATGAATTCATGGGCAGTACAACTAGGCATGGACAATACTCACTTTGTTAATAGCCACGGTTTACATGCAGACGGCCACCATACTACTGCTCGCGATATGGCGATCCTTGCTAAAGCATTGATCACAGACGTACCAGCGGAATACCGAATTTATAGTGAAAAATCGTTTAAGTTTAACGGTATTGTTCAATATAACCGTAATGGTCTCTTGTGGGATAAAAGCTTAAACGTAGACGGCATTAAAACAGGTCATACTAGTGCAGCAGGTTACAGCTTAGTTTCTTCAGCAACTAAAGATGGCATGCGTTTGATCAGTGTTGTAATGGGTGCTCGTTCAGATGAAGGACGTAAAGTAGAAAGTAAAAAACTACTTAACTGGGGCTTTCGCTTTTTTGAAACAATTACTCCTTACAAAGCAAATGATCAATTAGCTAGTGAACGTATCTGGATGGGTCAACAAGCAAACATTCGTTTAGGTGTTGCAGTTGATACACCGCTGACACTTCCACGTAATCAATCACAGAATTTAAAAGCTGACTTTGTCATTGATAATGAACTACGTGCTCCTATTCAAAAAGGTGACAAAGTGGGCCGTGTAAATTACACCTTAGAAGATGAAGCAATAGCAAGTTATGACCTTATTGCTTTAGAGACAGTTGAAGAAGGTGGTATTTTCAGCCGTATCATCGATTATATTAAATTATTATTTATTGGTTGGTTTGGTTAAAAAAGTCCCCATATAAGCTATATTACCTATATAACATTAATAGGATCTTTATCAGTGAGGCTTGTCCTCACTTTTAACTTTCAATCAATCTCTCAATTAGGAGTTAGTCATGGCATTGAATACTAAATTTGATGAATTATTAGAGTTTCCATGTAGTTTATCATTTAAAGTGATGGGTATGGCTCATCCTCAATTGGTTCCAGAAGTGATCAGTGTTATCCAACAAATAGCACCAGGTGACTATTCTCCGACCATAAAACCCAGCTCTAAAGGCAACTATCATTCTTTAGCTGTACCAGTGATTGTTACTAGCAAAGAACATATAGAAGAAATTTATAGTGAATTGAACAAGCTTGAACTTGTTCGCTTTATTTTATAAACCAGTCTATTTATAAGCTAAGCTCATGACATTAATACAAGATAAATTAATTATTCGCTACCTAGGGGTTCAACCCTACCAGCAAACTTGGCAAGCAATGAGTGATTTCACGGAGCAACGTGATCAAGAAACGATTGATGAAATCTGGCTGGTTGAACATACGCCTGTTTTCACGCAAGGGTTAGCCGGAAAAGCAGAGCATTTATTAACACATACAGATATTCCTGTTGTTAAAAGTGACCGAGGTGGGCAGATAACACATCATGCTCCCGGACAGTTAATCGCTTATTTATTAATTAATATACGCCGCAAAGATTTTAATGTACGTAGCTTAGTGACTATTATTGAGCAAGCCATCATTGATTTACTAGCGGATCATAATATTACTGCAGTAGCTAAACCAGATGCACCGGGTGTTTATGTTGATGGTAAAAAGATTGCGTCATTAGGATTAAAGATTCGTAAAGGCTGTTCGTTTCATGGTTTAGCCTTAAATGTAGATATGGACCTTACCCCGTTTCTACAGATTAACCCCTGTGGTTATGCTGGATTAGAAATGACCCAGTGTCGCGATTTAGGATTAACCTCTTCCGTCGCTGAATTATCGCCGTTATTGATTGAGAAATTAAATCAGAATTTACAATACACACAGATAGAGAGCTTTATTAATGAACACTAAGCCAAGCCAATTAACCGCGGGCAATAAACTGCGCGATGCAGATAAAATGTCTCATATACCTATTAAAGTTATTCCATCAGACAAAGGCACTATCTTAAAAAAACCCGCTTGGATGAAAATCAAGCTGGCTGCAGATAATACTCGCGTCAATGAAATTAAAGCCGCACTGCGTAAAAACAAATTACACTCAGTATGTGAAGAAGCCTCATGCCCGAACTTAAATGAGTGCTTTAACCACGGTACAGCTACCTTCATGATTTTGGGTGATATTTGTACTCGTCGCTGTCCTTTCTGTGATGTAGGCCATGGTAAACCATTGGCTGTTGATAAAGATGAACCAAAAAAATTAGCTGAAACGATCAAAGATATGAAGCTAAAGTATGTGGTGATCACCTCCGTTGACCGTGATGACCTAAGAGATGGTGGTGCACAACATTTTGCTGACTGTATTCGTGAAATTCGATTACTTAACCCAGCCATAAAAATTGAAATTTTAGTGCCGGACTTTAAAGGTCGTATGGATAAAGCACTGGCTTGTTTTGAAAAAGATGTGCCTGATGTATTTAACCACAACCTAGAAACGGCACCGCATTTGTACAAGCAAGTTCGTCCAGGCGCAGACTACAAATGGTCTCTTCAATTATTACAAAAATTTAAAGAACAGCACCCAACGGTACCGACTAAATCAGGTGTAATGATGGGACTAGGCGAAACCAATGAGCAAATTGAAACGGTAATTAAAGATTTAGCCGCTCATGGAGTGACTATGTTGACCTTAGGGCAATACTTACAACCTAGTTTACAACATCTTGCTGTGGAGCGTTACGTGCCACCAGCAGAGTTTGACGCATTAGGTGAAATGGCAAAATCAGTGGGATTTGAGCACGCTGCCTGTGGGCCTTTAGTTCGCTCTTCATACCATGCGGATCTACAAGCATCAGGTAAAGAAGTGAAGTAACCTACATACCCTCATCGTAGTGGTGTTATGGTACTGTTATGACGTTTTGTCATTGTTATAAATAGCACTTAAAACGATTAATGAGCAACAATACTGTGTTGTTAAAAAGCCTACTTTCAAAGTAGGCTTTTTTTTTAACTGGCAAAACCCATACTTTTTTACCAATATCTATACTCTAAAAAAACATAATTCCCTTCATAAAACGACAAAAAAATCCTATAAAAAAACCTCTACAGGAGAGGTTTTTAATGACAATAGTTTTATCGGTAACTTACTAAAACTCAGACTCTTTGAGCATTATTCAAACCCATAAAACCCTGGGAACACTACAATTGAAGCTAATACTAACAATTGCAATAGAATAAAGGGAATAACCCCTTTATAGATATCCATGGTTTTGACTTCTGGTGGTGCCACACCTTTTAAGTAAAATAAACTAAATCCAAAGGGGGGCGTTAAGAATGAGGTTTGTAGGTTCATTGCAATTAAAATCGCAAACCATGTCAAATCTATACCCATCATTTCAGCAATTGGATACAACATTGGTACCACAATAAAAGATATTTCAACAAAATCGATGAAGAAACCCAGTACTAAAATAACCAACATTGATATGATTAAAAAGCCCCATTTGTCACCCGGCAAGCTGAACATGATCTCTTCAATAATTTCTTCCCCACCGGTATAAGAAAATACCATTGAAAAGGCAGTTGCACCAATGAAAATAGCAAATACCATTGCTGTTACTTTCACTGTTTCTAGTGAAGACTCCCACAACACTTTCCAAGAACATTGACGGTACAAAATAGCCAGTAAAATAGCACCAGCACCACCGATTGCAGAAGACTCTGTTGGTGTCGCAATACCATAAAATATTGAACCTAATACCGAGAAGATAAGTGCTAGAGGTGGAGCAATGGCTTTAAACGCTGTCCAGCAAGGTTTCATTCCATGCCCTGCAGATTCAGACTCAGGAAGCGCAGGTGCAGACTCTGGTTTGAAGAAAGCGTAAATCAATACATAAAGAATAAATGCCCCAACCAATACTGCACCGGGTAATACCGCAGATCTAAACAAATCACCAACCGGTACTCCCATCACATCACCAAGAATGATTAAGATGATAGATGGTGGAATAATTTGCCCTAACGTACCAGAGGCACAAATAACACCTGTCGCAAGTTTTTTATCATAATTGTACTTGAGCATAACAGGTAAAGAGATAACGCCCATCGCCACTACAGAAGCACCTACAACACCTGTTGAAGCAGCAAGCAAACAACCTACTAAAATAGTTGAAACTGCAACACCGCCACGTATGCGGCCAAATAATTGCCCCATGGCTTCTAGTAATTGTTCAGCTAATTTGGTTTTTTGTAAAACGTTCCCCATGAAGATGAACATCGGAACGGCCATCATAATCGAGTTTTCCATAATACTCATGATGCGATAAGGCATAAAAGCAAATAACTCAAAACCTTCGGCAAACACACCAAATATTAATGCCACACCTGCAAATACAAATGCAACAGGGAAACCAGTTAGTAGTAGCAATAAAGCCACACCAAACATAATAATGCCAATCATAAAAAGTCCCTTTTAAATATCTTTCTCAACAATACAGCGCAGATTTTTTACCAACATACCTAATCCGCTAAACACAAGTGCGAGAGTAGAAAGAGGGATCATTGCTTTAATTAACCAACGGTGTGATAAACCACCTGGGTCGCCACTGGTTTCATTCAAATGATAAGATTCCAGAGCAAAATCGTAGCTGTACCAAATAACCAGAGCACAAAAAGGCAGCAAGAACAGCACACAACCTATGCAGTTAATCCAAGCTCTATTTTTAAGGCTGAGTTTTTCATAAAGAATATCAACACGAACGTGCCCTTCTTCTTTTAGTGTGTAAGCAATACCTAGTAGAAACATAGAAGCAAAGATATGCCACTCTAATTCTTGTAAACCAATGGAGCTATATTTAAAAAAATAACGAGCCACAACATCATAAAAAACGTTGGCTAATAGTAGTAGCATCAATGTTGTAGAAATTTTACCAATATAATCTGAGAAGCGATCAAAGAAATTTTGCAAACCTTCCATTTAAGATAATTCCTTCTATGTAAACAGAGAGGTGAAAAAGAAAAAAGGCTACATAAAGTAGCCTTAATGAGAAGTGTAACTGTTATTCTTTGGTACTCTTGATGTAACCGTACTCAGATATATCAGTCCACACACGTACTAATTTCAAATAATCTTGCTGTGATTTAATGATTTTTGCAGCCATTTCATCACTGCTTGCTTTTTCAGCAAGGATTTCATTATTTGCTTTTTTAATTGCAGTTAATACTTCAGCCGGGAATGTTTTAACTTGAATATTAGGGAACTCAGAGGTCATTACCGCCCAGTTTTCAGCACTTAATGCATATGACTGTACATACATGTCATAAGCAGCTTTTCGCATTGCCACTTCTAAGATTGCTTGTAAATCTGCAGGTAATGAAGCCATTTTCTTTTTATTGATAATAAACATCAACTCAGTTGCAGGCTCATGCCACCCCATGTAATAAAACGGTGCAATTTTATGGAAGCCCATACGTAAATCAAGTGATGGACCTACCCACTCTAACGCATCAATGGTATTACGCTCTAATGATGTATATAACTCACCAGGTGGGATATTAACCGGAGTCGCACCTAACTTAGCCAGTACTTCACCCGCAAAACCAGGAATACGCATTTTTAAGTTTTGTAGATCTTCAAGACTATTAATTTCTTTACGGAACCAGCCACCCATTTGCACCCCTGTATTACCACCAGGGAAAGCCATTAAATTATGCTCGCCATAAACTTGATCCATTAACTCTTGGCCACCACCGTATTGGAACCACGCATGCTGTTCCATCGCTGTCATACCAAAGGGCATAGTGGTGAAATAGAGTGTATTTGGCACTTTGCCTTTATAGTAATAACTTGCTGAGTGGCCCATGTCATATTGACCACTTTTAACCATATCAAAAACACCAAATGCTGATTTATGCTTATTCGCAGAATCAACACGAATTTTTAAACGGCCATTAGACATCTCTTCAGCCATTTTCACCATATTTTTAACTGAATCGCCAAAAACAGGGAAATTAGGTCCCCACGATTCAGCAAGTTTCAATCGATATACTTTATCAGCTGCAAAAGCATTAGCACTTGTCACCATGACAACTGCCGCGATTAAGGTACTTTTATAAAAAGTCTTCAGCATTGTTAACTCCATGTAAGGTTAGAATTGAAATTATTGCTTATTCAGCAATCCAATAAAAATATGTAAATTTATTAAGCTTCATTAAACTAAATGTTACCTATTTGTTAATAGGGTGCCATTTCACTAAAAAATATGAATCTCTTTAATTAACAATTTGTTGCTCATATCACACGAGGCTCTATTTTTTGATCATTAAAGAGGGATCACGCAATAAAAAAGTGAAGGAATAACGTCAGAAAAAAGAACAAAGATGATGAACTAAAATAAGGAGTGATATTGAGGTAAGGAAGTGATGTTGAGGCAATACATTATTTTAACCGTTTAAATGAATCATATACTTAGCTATATGTAAACGAAAGATAAGCGAACTATGAATCATTGGGGTTCTGATTTAAGTCTAATTGTTTCTGTTTTATTTTAGTTAAACCTAATGATACTAGTCGATGCGACTCACTTAAGTAATAGTGTAAATCTTGGTCTTTTGCTGCATCACCATCATATAGCTGGATCCACTTCATGCCTCGACTAGCGAAATAAGGAGCTGGCTTATAGCCTTCAACTTCACTTAGAAATCCAAAATTCAATATTGATGTTTTAAAAGTGAAAGCCGGTGTTTGATCTTTTCCCCAGCCGCCAATCGCAAAGACTTTTCCACCGACTTTCCACACATGTGAGCCGCCCCACTGTTGAACATAAGTCGTAGCAGGTAATGAAGCACAAAACTGATTAAATCGTTGATAGTTAATAATAAAGCACCTTATCGTTAATCATTAATATCGTTCTGTAATTTAACTGCATTCAATAAAGTTTTCATGCGAACTTACCCTTATTTTTAATAAATAACTAAGCGCATAGTAACTCCACTAACAGGACAACTAAACATCAAGTCCCTCTAGGTGCAAACATAATAATAGCCATTCCCGCTAATGCGACTGAAGCCCCCACCATATCCCAGACTGTAGGCTTTACCCCATCAACCGCCCATAACCAGACTATTGCAACAAAAATATAAACACCGCCATAAGCCGCATAGACCCGCCCTGAAGCGGCTGGGTGCAAAGAAAGCAACCAAGCAAATAGCGCAAGGCTACAGGCCGCAGGCAATAATAATAGGATACTTTTATCCTGTTTTAACCAAAGATAAGGTAAATAACAACCTACAATTTCAGCAATCGCAGTCAACACAAAAAGCGCAATGGTTTTTAATTCAAACATGCTATTCCTCAAGGGATAAAGAAGACGTAAAGAAAAAAGTTAAACACCTTAAAAATCAAACCGGTCAATTAAGCACTTAATCATGTATATCATGATAAATTTAACTCGTATAAGATACAAAAAACTGTCATTTCCCGTTATAGGTAATAAAGTAAATGAGATTCACAGAAAGCAGTATATATCAGCAGCTGCCTCCTAGCCCTTTACAATCAATCACTCTCCCTTTCCTAACTGCTCATGGAGTAAAGGTGTCAATAAAACGGGATGATTTATTACATTCGGAAATATCCGGCAATAAATGGCGGAAATTAAAATATAACTTATTGCATGCAGAAAAAAACGATCAACAACATATACTTAGTTTTGGCGGAGCATTTTCTAACCACATCCATGCTCTGGCCGCCGCTGGTAAACACTTCAATGTGAAGACCACTGGCATCATTAGAGGCGAAGCCCACTATGCAGCCAACCCAACGTTATCACAAGCTCAACAATGGGGAATGCAGCTACAATTTGTGGATAGAAAAACCTACCGTTTAAAAGAACAGACTGAGTATTTACAAACAATCCAATCACAATATAGCGATGCTTATATTGTCCCTGAAGGAGGCAGTAACCATTTAGCCCTTCCTGGCGTTGAAGAAATATGCATAGAATTAACGCAACAATCTGAGCAACCTGTAGATCATATTTTTACCGCAACAGGCAGCGCAGGCACTTTGTCAGGTTTAATCAGTGGCACATTAAAGCATTCTCCCAAAACGCAAGTTCATGGCATTGCAGTGCTTAAAAATGCACACTATTTGTGTAACACTGTGACTCACTTTGTACCTCAAGCAAACTCGTTAAATTGGCATTTACATACGGACTTTCATGAAGGAGGGTACGGAAAGATATCGCCAGCGTTAGCGGATTTTTGCCGTCAATTTACACAACAAACAACAATCCCGATAGAGCCTATCTATACTGGGAAAATGTTTTATGCATTATGGCAATTAATTGAACAAGGGTTTTTTCCTATCGGTACGCATATAGTGGCAGTACATACCGGTGGGTTACAGGGATTAGCGGGGTTAAAATCACAACAGAAATTTTAAACGCTGTTGTGCTTGCTGATTTTAGACCCAACAAAATAGCCTTTAACTTAGCAGAAACGTTAAATACTCATTGCCTGAGGGGTCGAAAATAACGATCCTTGCGCAGCATAAATACCCAGTCGTAAGAGGCATTCCCACTCTTCTTTGCTTTCCACACCAACCGCAATCACTTTCGCATGACTATTCAAGCAACTAGCCATTAAGCTTTGTACTGCGATTTGATTAGTTTTACGATTATGAATATCACGGATTAAACTCGCATGTAGTTTTAGGTAATCAATATTAAAATCCAGTATATAAGAGGTATTGACCACGGACTTACCCACATTATCCACTGCAATCTTACAACCCACTTTTTGTAAAGCAATTAAGGCTGAACGAAGTGCAAAATAATCTTTGTTGATCAAATGCTCTGACACTTCAATCACTAAATTATGGCGAATTTGTCGAGTCTGTTGCATTAACTCGAACATAAACCATTGGTGATTTTTTTTATTCATTAGAAGATGAGCACCTAAATTAACTGCAATAGGTTTAGACAACTCTCCACGCATCACCAACAACGCCAATACTTTTTCTAGCATTTGTTTGTCTATTTGATCAACTAAACCACACTTCTCAGCCATTGGCATAAAAGTACCAGCGGCAATAATTTCTTTTTGGTATCCGATAATGCGAGGCCATAACTCACAATATAAAATACTCATGGCATCGCGATGCATAAGATGTTGTCGATACATTAACAGCGCTTGTCTATCTAAAACATCCGTTAATAATGCACGCCAACGTACTGTTCCTTTAACAATAATAGCTTGGTTTTTATCTTCCTCTGATAGATGCCAACCACTTACTTTTTGATGTTCTGCGACTAATAATGATTGATTAACATCATCAATAATATGCATGGTTTTAGCGCCCAAAGGAAAGTTAACCACGCCAATATGGAAAAAATTATCAATCCAAGATGCCTCTGGTAAATGCAATTGATACAACAGTTTAGTTAACTGTTTAGCGGCTATTTTGGTTTCCTGGTAGGACATCTGTGGCAATAGGACCACAAACTCTGACTTCTGAATCCTGCCATAAAAGCTATCGCCGTAGCGACCACAAAAATGGTGCAGTAAATCGACAACCTGCTGGATGATTTTTTCACCTTCATCGGCACCAAACTGATACTTAGCAGCACTTAACTCAGTCAAACTAATTAGCATTAAGGTGCTAGCTAAAAAGTTTTCGTCCATCGCCACTGCATCTAACCTATTTTCAAAGGCTAAGCGATTACCTAAACCTGTGTCTTCATCTAAAAACACTTTCCCACGAATATGTGTATCAAAGATACTTCGCTCTTTACGGCTATTTTCTAATCGCTCAGACAATACGTCCAAGGCTTTACTAGCAGCTTTTGGCCACTCACCTTTTTGCGCAAAACGTGCGGTTGGATTATTTTGTAATAAGTAACGAGCGCGACGCTCTAATAGCTCGGCACCATAAAAAGAACGTCGCATCCAACGAATAGCAAACCATAATAAGCTAAGACATAAAATAACTGCTGAGGTGATCCCTAATAATGGCCAAAAGGTAAATTTGAGATCAGAAAAAGGCTGTCTAGTATGTATTATTATTCGAACGCCGGGGTAATACTTCAGATCGTAGTCATACCGCAATAGTAATCGAGAAGGAAAATAGCGTCGCCCTTCATAATAGTTTTGATAAACAATTTGCTGATCCCGCTCAACACGTAAACGAACCACTCCCGAGGCATCCAGCACATCAGGTAACCAGTGATCGAATTGTGTGATGGTAGTTTGCTTCGCGACTTGTTTTTCAATAACTTGAATAATGCTATCAATACGTTGCTGATGATACTTCAAAGACAAAGCACGTAAACTAACCATACCTCCTGCCAGTACCAACGCAATACAAGTCAACACAATCGCACTCGTAATAAACGTAAATTTATTAGTAAACTTCATAACATCCCTGTGAAAAACTATTTTCCATGAGTAGGTGAGTAATCGCTAAAATACCCTTATAATACTGTCCTCATACTCTATAACCTAATGACTTAAACACCCATGTTTATGCATTTTAGGTATATGTACGCCTGCAGCTTCAAATGCATTATCAGCTGTAAGGTCGAAGTAGCATAGATATATCAACATCAAACTTTTAATAACAAGCTGTAATAGGACTTTTATATGGCCTCTAATCAAATTTATTCAAATCCAAGTCAAGTTTTACAGCGTAATGAATCTTTATTTTCCGGAAAGTCTATTTTAGTTGCAGGTAACATTGACGATCATTACCCAGTTCATTTACAAAAAATAGCATCATCAAGCTGTTTTTGTTTTAATGATTATCGTTATTATCATCAATTAGAAGGCCAACTGGGATCTTCTGAAGTACACTTTACCGCTGATTATCAAGGCAGGGATGTTCAAGAGCAGTTCGATTTATTATTGATTTATATTCCTAAAGCAAAGACAGAAATTGAATATTTATTGGCAAACCTGACTCCTCACCTAAAGAACAATGCCGACATTATATTAGTCGGTGAGAAAAAGTGTGGAATAAAAAGTGTAGCGACTTTGTTAACTCCCTATGCTGAAAATAGCAACACTATTGACTCAGCTCGTCATTGCAGCATTATTTATTCGCAGCTAACTAAAGCCGTCGCTCCTTTTGACCAGCAACAATGGATAAAAGATTACCAGATTAACATTAATGATATATCTCTAACTATTCGCTCATTGCCTGGTGTATTTAGCTTTGGAGAATTAGATAAAGGCAGTGAACTCTTACTCAACAATTTACCTGAACAATTAAGCGGAGATGGCTTAGACTTTGGTTGTGGTGCAGGCGTACTCTCTTGCTATTTACTGAAAAAGCATCCAAAACTAACCTTAGATTTAATTGATGTTAACGTTTATGCGCTTGCTAGTGCTAAGTTAACTTTAGAAAAAAATAATTTGCACGCAAATGTGTTTGCATCGGATGTTTTTTCCAACGTAAGCAAAGAATATGATGTATTGCTTTCGAACCCTCCTTTTCACTCTGGTCAAAAAACAAACTATGACGCTGCAGAAACCTTTATAAATCAATCCATTAATTTTTTGAAAAAGAAAGGAAAATTAACCATTGTAGCCAATAAATTCTTACGCTATGAACCACTTTTAACCCTTACTTATAAAAAATTCTTTGAAAATGCCCAAAACAATAAATTTAAAGTATTGAGCTGTCTCAAATAATCATCAAGCAGGTATTTCATAACTTTGTTTTTATTGCTAGTGTCAGACAGTTGAAATTATTAAATAATTGAACAGGCGCTATCGCCGTACTGGCATAGTTTTTATTATACAAAATATGTGGAGGCTCTTATGGCTGGTATTTTGGCTATGATTCTTGCTGGGGGTGAAGGCTCTCGGCTTTTCCCATTAACCCAGAACCGAAGCAAACCCGCCGTGCCTTTTGGCGGCAATTACCGATTAGTAGATTTTGCATTAAATAATTTCGTCAATGCTGATTTAATGAAAATTTACGTACTAACCCAATTCAAATCCCAATCTCTCAACATTCATCTACGCCGAGCATGGCGAGTTTCTAACATTAGAGACCGCTTCATTGAAGCAGTACCGGCACAACAACGTGTAAGCAAGAACTGGTATTCAGGAACCGCAGATGCCATCTATCAAAACTCTCGTTTCATCACCAAAAACAACGCCGAACATGTCTGCATCTTTGGTAGTGACCATATCTATAAAATGGATGTGCAACAAATGGTTGAGTACCATAAAGAGATGGGAGGAGACTTAACAGTTGCCGCAATTCGAGTGCAAAAAGAGCAAGCCTTCCATTTTGGTATAATCGAAATTGATGAAGCTGGTCATATGATTGGATTTGCAGAAAAACCTTCTGTTGAAGATGCAAAAACGATTCCAGGAGATCCCGACCATGTATTAGCTTCAATGGGTAATTACATTTTCAAAGCCGACACATTGGTAGAAGAACTTGAAAAAGATGCCGCAATAGAAGACTCTAGCCATGATTTTGGTAAAGACATTATTCCTAAACTGTTCCCTCAGGGTAAAGTTTTTGTGTATGACTTTAGTAAAAATAAAATCCCAGGTGAGCCAGAACATGCCTATTGGCGTGATGTAGGTACTATCGATTCCTACTGGGAAGCGCATATGGACTTATTAAACGACAATCAGCCCATTTCTTTATATAACAAACATTGGCCATTACACACTTATCACCCACCATTACCACCAGCAACATTCCGCGACCAAGGTAATTCTGTAAGTCATGTATCTAAATCACACCTTGGCGCTGGTTCCTACATTAATGGTGCAACCATCGAAAACTCTATCTTAGGTTTCAGAACGCATTTATGTACCAATGCAGAAATAAAAGGCTGTATTTTCCTAGGCAACGCTAAAGTTGGTAGTGGTGCTCGCCTCACTAATGTAATACTAGATAAGAACGTAGAGATTGCTCCAGGCATGGTTATTGGTGAAAATTTAGAAGAGGATCGCAAGCATTTTACTGTCTCTGAAAATGGCATTGTTGTGATTGCAAAAGGTAGCCGTGTAGGTTTTGATTAAACTGGCATAGGGTTAACAAATGACAATTTTTTATATTACTTAGATGAGGTTTTCTCATGGCAAAAGTTCTCTCGATGATTTTAGCAGGTGGTGAAGGTTCACGCCTCTACCCCTTAACCCAATCGCGCACTAAACCTTCTGTGCCGTTTGGAGGAAGTTACCGTCTAATTGACTGTGTACTTAATAATTTTGTGAATTCTGACTTGTTACGTATTTACGTACTAACTCAATTTAAATCTCAATCTTTAAATGATCATCTTCGTCAAGCTTGGGAAGTAAATAGTTTTACTGATACTTTTATTGATGCCATTCCTGCGCAAATGCGTAAAGGTAAACATTGGTACAGCGGCACAGCCGATGCAATTTATCAAAACTTACAATTTATCCAATCAGATGAAGCAGATACCATCTGTATATTCGGTAGTGACCATATTTATAAAATGGATATTCGACAAAAAATTGAATTTCATAAAGAAAAAGATGCAATATTAACTGTATCTGCGATCCGCCTACCTAAAGATCAGGCTTATCACTTTGGTATTATCGAAGTCGATGAAGAAGGCCGTATGATAGGTTTTGCAGAAAAACCAGCAGTAGAAGATGCTAAAACGATTCCAGGCGACCCAGACCATGTTCTGGCATCAATGGGTAACTACGTTTTTAAATCTGAAGAGTTACAAAGTGAATTGATCCGCGATGCAGCAGATGATGAATCAAGTCATGACTTCGGTAAAGATATCATTCCTTATTTAATGCCAAGCGGTAAAGTTTTTGTGTATGACTTTACGACCAATAAAATCCCCAATGAGGAAGGTGAAGCTTACTGGCGTGATGTAGGTACGATTGAGTCATACTGGGAAGCGAATATGGATCTACTAAAATCCACTCCACCTATCTCTTTCTACAATAGAGCATGGCCAATGCATACGCATTACCCACCGCTTCCTGCAGCTAACTTCCAAAATGATGGTGATGTGACCTGTACTATTCGTCGTTCATTGATTTCTGATGGCGCTCTAATTGTTGGTGCAACGATCAGAAAATCAGTTCTTGGTTTTAACTGCTTTGTTGGTCAAGGTACGGATATTTATCAATCAGTGCTATTAGGTGATACTAAAATAGGTAAAAATTGCGTTATTACAAAAACAATTATTGATAAAGACGTAAGAATTGCCGATGGAGTAAAAATTGGTGTTAATCTAGAGGATGACAAAAAACGCTTTACCGTTTCTGATGAAGGTATTGTAGTTATTCCGAAAGGATCTAGAATCGGTTTTTAAACCAGTACAATGATTTAAAAAGCCACTATTTCTGGTGGCTTTTTTATAGCTATCCATGGCCTATACCAAAGGAGGTCCCAGTGGATTCTCAAAAATTAAAAATTTTATTTATTTCGTCTGAAGTTGAAGGTTTTTCTAAAACAGGTGGCCTTGCAGACGTAGCAAAAGCATTACCGCTTGAACTTCGCAATTTAGGCCATGAAGTGGTTATTATTACACCATTTTATCGCACTATTGAACACCGTGAACATGCTCAACAAGTACACCAATTAACGTTGCACACAGACTCCTCTCGACCAGACGTACAGTTCACAGTAAAAGAGTTATCACTGGATGGAATTAAAGTTTTAGCCATTGATAACGCACATTATTTTGACCGCGCTGGGTTTTATGGCGAAGAAAATAATGCATATCAAGATAATGGAGAGCGTTTTGCATTTTTCAGCTTAGCATCGCTACTGACTTCATTAGCCGAAGGTTTCTCTCCTGATATCATTCACTGTAATGATTGGCATACAGGTTTAGTACCTTACCTGCTAAAAACACGTTTCCATGATCATTCTCATTTTGCACATACCAAAACCGTGCTAACCAGTCATAACTCTGCATACCAAGGTATTTTTGAAAAGTCACAATTAAACCTGATCCCAGAAGTTAGCTCATGTATGGATGAACGTGTTTTAGAAAACTATAGTTACATTAATTACTTAAAAGTCGGCGTTATTTACGCAGATAAAGTCAATACCGTTAGCCCCAATTATGCCAGCGAACTATTAACACCTTTAGGCTCTCATGGTATGTCACATCACTTTATCGAGCGTATCCATGACTTTGAAGGTATTTTAAATGGTTGTGATTATAATGATTGGAGCCCTGAAACAGATAACTTAATTCCATTTAACTTTAACCATGAAGATCTATCCGGTAAAGAAAAATGCAAACAAGCGTTACAACAAGAGGTAGGGCTTGAAGTAGGTGATTTACCTATTTTTGGTATGGTTTGTCGCTTAACAGATCAAAAAGGCTTTGGTTTAATTCAGCCAATTTTAGAACGTTTTTTAAAGCATAACGTACAACTAATCATTATTGGTTCTGGCGACCCGGGTATTACAGGGCATTTAACTGCTTTATCTGAGCATTATTCAGATAAGTTTAAGTTTGTTAATACTTACAGCAATAAACTGTCACACATGGTTGAAGCTGGTGCAGATTTCTTTTTAATGCCATCGATATTCGAACCCTGTGGTTTAAACCAATTATACAGTTTAGCCTACGGTACTTTACCGATAGTACGCGCAGTTGGCGGTTTAAAAGATACCGTCATTGATTATGACCAAGATCCAGAACATGCAAATGGTTTTATGTTTTATGACGCCAACGCAGATCAATTATTAAATCTATTACGTCGTGTGGTACTGCTTTATATTGAGCATCCTGAAGAGATGTTTCGTTTGAAAACACAGGCAATGCAATCACATTTTTATTGGTCAGATTCAGCGAAACATTATGAACGTTTATATCAAAGAGCATTACACTTACACCAGCATTGGTAAAATAAATCAGTAAAATAGACGAGTAATATATATTGCTATTATTGAAAGAATAAACTTAAAAAAGAGCTAGTTTAAGCAACAAATTGCCGTAAATGTTTTTTTCCTTTACAAAAATTTTAACGCGAAAATAGTTTCTTTTAACTAGTAAGATTGTCAGTGAGTTAGCGGAGTTGGTCTAATAGACTGCAGAGAGTAAAAAGCCTGATATTGAATCAGGCTTTTTTATGCATACCTGTAAAGTATTAACAGATTAAGCGGTTAGGACAAATTAACTAAAAAAGGGTCTCGAGATAACTTTTTACTTTTTTCTGGATTAAACCAAGCCAACTTAGAAGACAATTCAACCACCTCACCTACAATCATTAACGTTGGCCCCTCAAGTCCCCCACCGAGCTTGGATAGCTCAGATAGCGTCCCAGTGATCACTTGCTGATCATTAGTAGTACCTTTGTTAATTAATGCAACGGGTGTATTAGCATCACGGCCATTAACCAACAAATTAGTTTGAATATCATGCGCTTGTAATAGCCCCATATACACAACTAATGTTTGATGTGGAATAGCTAACGCTTTCCAGTCTAATGCTTGGCCATCTTGCTTTCGATGTCCTGTCACAAAAGTAACAGACTGCGCATAATCACGATGCGTTAAAGGGATCCCTGCGTAAGCGCTACAACCAGAGGCAGAAGTAATACCAGGGACAACTTGAAAAGCAACACCCGCTTCTACTAGCTCTTCTAATTCTTCACCACCACGTCCAAATATAAAGGAGTCACCTCCTTTCAAACGCACGACTTTTTTACCCTGCTGTGCAAGCTCCACCAACATTTGATTAGTACGAGACTGCTCCACTTCATGCTTACCTGCCGCTTTACCCACGGAAATTAAATCTGCATCGCGGCGTACTAAATCAAGAATTTCTTTTGAAACTAAACGATCATACAACACCACATCCGCTTGCTGCATCAACTGTAATGCTTTAAGCGTTAACAATGAGGGATCACCAGGCCCTGCACCAACTAAAGCGACATCGCCCTGTGCAACTTCTTCAGTAAGGTTGTCTTCCATCAACTGTTGCGCTTTTTCCGTTTGACCTTTTTGTAATAAACTAGCCAAATCACCATTACCAAACAGTTTTTCCCAATAACGGCGACGTAAAGACTCCTTAGTGATCACTTGTTTCACTCGGTGTCTAAAATCCCCTGAGATCTTTGCTAAGCGCCCAATATGCATCGGTAATAAAGCTTCTAAACGTTCTCTTATTAAACGTGCTAATACAGGGGCTTTACCGCCACTAGAGATTGCAACAACAATAGGAGAGCGGTCAACAATAGACGGCATAATGAAACTACATAAGTTAGGTTCATCAACAACATTCACTAAGATCTGTTTTTGTTCGGCTAATTTCGCAATATGCTCATTCACATGATGCTGATTGGTAGCAGCAATAACTAACCATTTATCAGTGATAAGTTCATCATAAAAAACTTCTTTGATAATCGTTAACTGATTATTTTTAGCTTTCTCTAATAATGAATCACAGACTTCTGGTGCACAAACAGTAATTGATGCATTAGCTTTTAATAATAAATGCACTTTACGCGCTGCAATATCACCACCACCCACAACAAGGCAATGGCGGTTATTAAGTTTGGTAAAAATAGGGAGATAATCCATGTAAATCTCAGGGGTAATGAGTCAATACAAACACTATAAAGAATAATTCATACAAGATAAAATATTTAAAGCACATTATTTATGACGTTTATGTATATACCAAGAGATTACATCATCAAATTAACGCTGTAGCGAACACTGTTGTTATAATATATCGACACAATCTAGTTAAGAAGACTAATAAAACCGCCCTAACCAAGAGGTTATTATTAGTCAGGACTATAAGTTTTTATATTAATGCCCAATTAAGATTTGATCAGCGCGCGAACACCATCGTGAATAGTAAATATTCCTTCGATATTATCTCCATCAAGCACAGGTAAGCAGCTGATATCATGGGTCAACATCAATGCGAGCGCTTCTTTAACTGACACGTCAGGAGAAACAGTAATTGGACTGCGCGTCATCACTTGGTGAGCGCGACGTTGCATCGTTTCAGTATCACGTGCTAACTCTGATTCTGTATACAAATAGGGGCTGAGTATTCGCAAAATATCACGGTCAGATATGACACCACACAATTTCCCTTCTTCCACCACCAATAAGTGATGAGACCCCAATTGCGATAATATTTCTTGGATCGCAGGAATACGATCATCCATTTCGATTGTCACTACGCGAGCGGTCATTGCTTCTGCAACTTTCATATAGCGATCCTTTTAAAAATTAATTCATTATCTAATTATAGGCACAAAAAAGGCCAGCATAGCTGACCTTATCAATAATAATGCACAAAAACTAAAAGTAGATTAGTTATTTATAAAATCAACACCTTCTTGGATGTCTTTGTTAAGTGTTGCTAACATATCGTTTTTAGCTTTTTCTTCAAAAGCTGATAATTTACCGTATGATAAAATCTCAACGACACCGTTAACACCTAAGCGTACCGGGTGAGCGAAGTAAGGAGCATCGCCGCCATCAATATCAACGTATGCGTAATCTACAACGTCTTCACCTTGTAAACCTTTAACTAAAGATAAACAAAAACGAGCTGCAGCAGCACCCATAGATAAAGTAGCAGAACCGCCACCAGCTTTAGCATTTACAACTTCAGTACCAGCATTCTGGATACGTGGTGTTAATGCAGCAACTTCTTCTTCAGAGAAAGTTACACCTTCAACTTGAGAAAGAAGTGGTAAAATAGTTGTACCTGAGTGACCGCCAATTACTGGAACTTTAACTTCAGCAACATTTAGACCTTTAAGTTCAGCCACAAATGCTTCACTACGGATAACATCAAGTGTCGTAACACCAAATATACGGTTTTTATCGTAAACACCTGCTTTTTTGAAAACTTCAGCAACAATTGGTACAGTGCCATTTACAGGGTTAGTAATAACACCAACTAATGCTTTAGGACAATTAGCAACAATGCTTTCAGCTAAAGTTTTGATAATACCAGCATTCACTGCAAATAAATCAGCACGGTCCATACCAGGTTTACGTGGCATGCCAGCTGGGATAATTACAATATCAGCACCTGTTAATGCCGCACCTAACGCGTCAGCACCAAAACCTTCAACTTTAACTGCTGTTGGGATGTGTGATAAATCAACCGCTACACCAGGAACAACTGGAGCAACATCGTATAATGCTAGCTCAGAACCAGCTGGTAGTTGAGTTTTTAATAATAATGACAACGCTTGACCGATACCACCTGCAGCACCAAGAACAGCAACTTTCATATTTTTCTCCAGTGAAATAAAATGTTTAAGTATATATAGCCGTTACCAATCAAAATGCTTTATTTTGCATTTGTAATGATAATGGAAATAAGATTAGCCTTGTCATTCTAAAGTGAATAAATACGCAAGTGTGAAATATGTTAAGTAATTGTGAGCAATGTAAAAAAGAAACGCCTTTTATTTTCTACAAAATGCTGATATTAAAACTTTAAAAATTAATAATAAGCGCTTTGAATAATTAATGATAAAAATTTTGAAAGGTAATGATAAGCACTCTAAAAACTAATAATAGAGGCTATCAAAAATTAATTAGGGAAAGTATTGCTGATAAATTTTGGCATAAGTACCATTCTCAACAATAAGTTTTAATCCTGCATTTAAACGTTCACGTAACTGATCATTACCTTTTTTTACCGCAATACCGTAACCTTCAGAAAACTCTTTAATAAAGACTTCTTCAGTGCGGCTAATCACTAATGAACCGCCTGTCTCTTGTTGGCTCGAAAGTTGTTTGCTTAAAAAGTCATTAACCACAGCAAAGTCTGCAAAAACGGCATCTATTCGTTGTAACTTTAAATCTTCTAATGCAGCTTGAGATGAAAAATAAGGCACAATGTAACTATTTTCTCTGGCAAATTGAATCAAGTAATTTTGATTCGAAGTATTTGCCTGTACGCCGATGAATTTCCCAGAGAGTGAAAATTGCCCCTGCAGCGGCTCTTTACTGATAAAAACTGGGGGCACTTTATAATAGCTATCACTAAAGTCGACGGTTTTTAAACGTTCAGCAGTAATATCTAATGCGGCAATAACAGCATCATATCGGCCAAAAGGTAAGGTTAGTAGCAAACCATCAAAGCGGTGATGCTCAAAACTGCACTGCAAATTAACTTCGTGGCAAATTGCTTTAGCAATATCAATATCAAACCCCTTAATTTCTTTATCTTTTGACAGGTATTCAAAGGGATAATAATTACTATCGGTAGCAAATTTAACCTGCATCTGAGGAAGGATCTCAGCGCTTATTGCAGTAGTAAAGAAAAACATAATAAGCGCTAATAGGCGAGCAACAGAGATCATAATGGATCATCCTTGGGATTGGCAATTTATTGCGAATTTTAGCAGAAGTACCAGCAATAAAGTAGAGACTCTCAATGTAAATAGAACCGCTTAGTCAAAAACGAATAAATATGCAGAAAAAGTGACATTTAATCTATTAACCTACGGTGCATTTAGATTAAGATATGGCTTTTATTATAATGCAATTATGGAATTAACAAATGCGACAGACCTCTGAACTAATGGACTTCTTTAAAGACTTGCTTAAAAAAGAACATTTAAGCTCGCAAAGTGAGATTGTCGATGCCTTGATCGACGCTGGATTCACTCATATTAATCAATCCAAAGTATCCCGCATGTTAAGTAAAACAGGGGCGGTACGTACACGTAATGCAACGGGTGAAATGGTCTATTGTTTACCTGCAGAACTAGGTATTCCTACGACCACCAGCCCACTTAAAAACTTGGTTGTAGATATCGATAGAAACGACAGTTTAATTGTTATTCGTACTAGTCCAGGTGCGGCACAACTGATCGCTCGTTTATTAGATTCGATGAGTAAAGCGGAAGGTATTCTAGGGACGATAGCCGGCGATGATACTATCTACATTGCACCAAGCAACACGCAAAAAATAGAAGAAACATTGGCTGTTGTGCACAAACTATTTGATTAAAGTAAACATCACTATTGATTTAAAGTGAAATTAGGTCTTTTATCAATCTGAACTCAAGTAATAAGCAACTTGTATTCAATTAAGTATTCATGAATAAAAATGATGAGGGAGGCAATGCCCTCTTCCTCGCTTATTCGAATATTTATCTACTCCCTGAAACGAGAATAAATAAGGGTGCTTAACCATAAACTATACAGGTAGGTGATTATGCTGATAGTTAATAATAAAAAGTTAAAAATAAAAAAACTGCATGCTTTTACATTAATTGAGCTGCTGATAGCGATTGCTATTTTAAGCCTATTAGCAGGCATCGCTTATCCCTCCTATCAAGGGCTTGTTATAAAAACACGACGAGCAGATGCTCAAAGCGAACTGATTAAAGCACAAATCGAACAAAGCAGTTTTCGTATTACTCACCCGACCTACATCTCAAATGCATCTTCTGCGGGTCTACCTTCAAATAATCAGCACTATACTTTTAGTATTGTATCCGCCTCTACACACACCTATACGCTAAAAGCCGAAGCAAAAGCCACAGGTAGTCAAATCAATGACGAAAACGACTGTCAAACGCTTTACATAGACCAGGGCAACACCAAAACCAGCGATGGTAACCAACAAAATAATGCTTGCTGGAACAATTAAAAGCATTTATGACTTCAATTCTACTTCTAGGTAAATTCAACTTATAGGATCAACAATAAATCGTATCACGGCAATGCTGAATATTCAGAGAGCCTAAGCGTTTTTATAAAGCGATGTTTAGCAGGTAATGTTTAGTAGGTAATGTTTAACAGGTAAGATTTAGAGGTGATGTTTAGTCGGTAATGCTGAAGAGTAATATTAAAATAGGAAGACTTAAAAACGGCTACCTAGATACTTGCAAATAGCACCTGTAAATAATGTTCTGCAGGTTTTCTCCCTACAGAACACTTCTTAATAGCCTTTTAACAGCCAACTATTTATTATTAAGTCATCATTAATAACGACCTAAAAACTCTTTTTGGTTCAAAAACTTCAATGGTTTGCCTAATACATGCTGATAAATAACGTTATAGGCTAAAACACTTTGCACATAGGCACGTGTTTCATAATAAGGAATGGTATCTACCCAGCTATCTATTTCAATTCCAATATTGCCATTTTTCTTGTCCGGCGTTACCCATCTATCAACTCGATGCGGGCCAGCATTATAGGCTGCGGTCGCTAACACACGATTACCGTCATAGCGTGTTAATAGGCCATTAAAGTAAGCCGTACCTAATTGTACGTTAAGCGCACCTTGGTTGAGTTGTGAGACTTCATTATATTCGGTCAGCTCAATTTTACGCGCCGTTTCTTTTGCAGTTTTAGGCATTAATTGCATATAACCACTTGCGCCAACAGGTGATTTTGCATATTCATCAAAACTACTTTCACGACGAGTAATGGCATAAATATAGGTATCTTCTAAATCATATTTATTAGCCGCTTGTACAAATATTTCTGGTTTTGCAGTTGGGAAACGAATATTGAGTGCATTCCAACTTTTAGAGTTAATACTCGCTAACACGGATAAATGCGCCCAACCTTGGTCATAGGCATATAATCCTAACTTCTGTTGAATCTTCTTGTTTTGTGTATTTAAAAGGCGTTGCCACTGCCTTTTAGCCTGTATGCTCAGTTGATGAAATAATAACTCATCAATCACTGCCAGTTCCCCACCTAAAGCGTTCAAGCTATCCTTTTCTTCAACAATAGTTTGTGCATTAAGAGAGAAATTCAAACCTAATTTTTGAGATGCCATAAAACCATGGAAATTACGATTTTTTGCCACTTTTTCATAAATAGACTTTGCTTTATCAGCTTCCCCAGCTTGCTCTAATACTTTAGCCTGCCAATATAACCATGCAGATGAATAACGTTTTTCATCTGGTAGCTTAGTTAACCAGTAACCGATACTTTCCCAGTCACTACGTTTAATAGCATAACGGATGCGCTGTTCAACTAAAGACGCATTGTTTAATGATGGCAATTCTTTGTCTAACCAAGAAAAATAATTGGTTTTATCACGCTGTACAATAAGGGTCGCAAATTGCTTTTTGATGGCTAGATTTTCATTAGCGGTAAATGCAATTTTTTTACCAAACTGTTGGTAAGCTAGCATCGCTTTAGCTAAGTCTTTTCGCGCTAAGCGTTTAATACTCGGCACTAAAAAACGATAACTTTGGAGTTCTCGAGAAGCAAAAAGCTCACTGTCTAATAAGCTTTTAGGATCTTTATGTAGTTCATATAATTGAGTTGCTAAAGCTGCTTTATTTTTATCCATTCTGGCGGTTAAAAAACGCATCAAGCCCTGTTTGTTTTTTACAAAAGCCAAGTTAAATCGCTGCCAGATATCTTCTTGTGTTAAGTTTTTGTGCGCTTGATAATAAACATAAACATCATCACAGGCATTCGGTAACGAAGTACTAGATAACCAATATTTTTGTGCATCCGGCCACGCTTTTTCGCTTTGTCCCGTCGCAATAGAAGCTTGCAGGTAATAACACTTTAAAACGCGATTATTTGGCATTGTAGGGTAAGCGGTTAAAAACTGTTTCCAATTTTTTTGCTTCGCTAAATAAAAAAGATAAGAGCGCTGTAAATCATCACTGACCACTTTGCCTTTATGCGTTTTAATGAAGTTTAAAATATCGGCATCACTGACTGTCGACATATTCGCATTTAAATAATTGTACTGGGCCACATAAGCAAGCGGGTAATCAGCAATATCATTAATATTCTGATTGGCTTTTTGCCACTGTTTTTTCTCTTGTAAGTCTAAGGTATCAGTAAAAATATTACGCTGAACATCTAAACTTAGGGCGCTGGCGAAGTTTGATGCAGAAAACAACAAACAGCCTAAAATTAATTTTTTCATAACACCTCAATGGAAACAATAAATGGGCTTAATTATGTGTACATTGATTGTACACATAATTAGCTGCCTATGATCTTAGCAATCTTTTTACAAATTTAACGCTATTTTTACAATGTTAACTATCTTTTCATAGAATAGTCGAAGATATCAACTCTTGTGTATAAGGATGCTTTGCTTGCGCAAATAACTGTGAAGTTACCCCTTGCTCAACAATTTCACCGGCTTTCATCACTAATACACGATGACTGACGGCTTTCACCACCGACAAGTCATGACTAATAAACAAATAACTTAATGAAAACTCTTGCTGCAGCGCTTTCAATAAATCAATAATTTGTTTTTGAATACTTCTATCTAATGCCGATGTAGGCTCGTCTAACACAATCAATTTTGGTTTTAGAATCAGTGCTCTTGCAATAGCAATACGTTGACGTTGCCCACCTGAAAACTGATGTGGATAACGACTTGCCGCACTTTGCTCTAACCCAACTTTAGTTAATACTTGGGCCACTTGTTGACTTATTTCTTGATCACTTAACTTTTGCTGATGATTAAACACATGCATACCTTCAGCAATAATATCCTGCACCGACATTCTTGGGCTTAAACTCGCATAAGGATCCTGAAATACAATTTGTAATTGCTGACGCAAAGCCTGTAAATCATTTTTAGCCAATAATTGAACATTTTTCCCCAAGTAAACAACTTGCCCTGTACTTTCATTCAATTGCAATATTGCTTGCGCCAAGGTGCTTTTCCCTGAACCACTTTCACCGACTAAAGCGAGCGTTTCACCCTCGTGTATTTTTAAGGATACATTTTTAACCACTTGTAACGACTGTATCGTTTTTCCCCAAAAGTTCTTTTTCATTGCGAAACTAACATTAATATCATGTGCTTCAAGAATCACGTTTGCATCAATTAATGCTGGCATTTGCCCTGTCGGTACCGCATTTAACAGCTTTTTTGTATAGGCATCAGCGGGCGATTTAAACAGCCTGTCTGTTTGCTGATACTCTACTTGCTTGCCTTTACACATAACTAACACATGGTCAGAGAATTGACGCACTATATTCAAATCGTGCGTAATTAATAAAATCCCCATATTTAAACGCTGTTGTAGCGATTTTAATAATCGTAAAATTTGTTTTTGAATCGTTGCATCTAACGCAGTAGTAGGCTCATCAGCAATTAATAAATCTGGTTCATTAGCTAATGCCATAGCAATCATCACACGTTGTCGTTGCCCTCCCGATAACTCATGAGGATAAGCATTTAAACGTGATTGTGGGTTTTTGATCCCCACTAATTCTAACAACTCGATAATACGTAATTGTGCCGCTTTGCCCGTTAGTCCCTTATGAAGCAATAAAGTTTCTGCAATTTGTTTTTCAATATTGTGCAAAGGATTCAAGGAAGTCATCGGTTCTTGAAAAATCATACTAATTTTATTGCCGCGCACCGCCTCTAGCACCTTCTCCGATTTCCCCATCAATGACTGCCCTTGAAAGATAATATCGCCCGTTGGATGATGTGCATGTGGGTAAGGTAGCAATTGTAAAATCGATAGGGCTGTTAACGATTTGCCAGAGCCACTTTCACCCACAATCGCTAATGTTTTGCCTTGTTCAAGACAAAAACTGACGCCCGAGACTATTTCCTGCTCTGCAAAGCTTACTGACAAATCATCAACTTGTAATAAATAACTATCTTTACTCATAGTGTTTTCCTCGGATCAAAAGCATCACGAGCAGCCTCGCCAATAAACACTAACAACACCAAAATGCTTGATAGTGAAATAAAAGCAGTAATGGCCAACCAAGGAGCGTGTAAGTTTTCTTTACCTTGAGAAATCATTTCACCCAACGAGGCAGAGCCTAAAGGTAGACCAAAGCCTAAAAAGTCCAAGGATGTTAAGGTAGTTAGTGCACCAGTAAATAAATAGGGCATAAATGTTAGCGTCGCTATCATGGCATTCGGCAGAATATGCTTAAACATGATTTTACTGTCCTTTACACCTAGGGCTTTGGCTGCTTTAACGTAATCTAAATGACGTCCACGTAAAAATTCAGCACGCACCACGCTGACCAAGCTTGGCCAACTAAATAAAATCATCAACCCTAATAACCAAGTAAACGTAGGTTCAACAAAACTGGCTAAAATAATCAACATAAATAACATCGGCAAGCCTTCCCAAATTTCTAATAAACGCTGCCCTATTAAATCAATTTTGCCACCATAATAACCTTGAATAGCGCCAACAATTACACCTATCACAGAGCTTACAAACGTTAAAGATAAAGCAAAGATCACCGAAATACGAAAGCCATAAACCAGTCGCGCAACGACATCTCGACCTTGGTCATCGGTGCCTAACCAATTTAAAGCATCCGGCTCAGAAGGTGCAGCACTGGTTAGCTCATAATTAATTGAATCATAATAAAAAGGAATTAACGGCCAGATCATCCACCCTTCTTTATTAATTTGTTGTACCATATAAGGGTCGCGATAGTCAGTAGTGATATCAAAATCGCCACCTAAGTCTTGCTCTGGAATATCTTGTACGATTGGGAAATACCAATTCGACTGATAGGACACCATGATCGGCTTATCATTCACCCAAACTTCTGCCACTAAACTTAATAAAAATAAAAAGCTAAAAACCCACAGCGAGTAATAACCGCGTTTATTGGCCTTGAATTGCGCCCATCGTTGATGATTACTTGGATTCTTTTTAATACGTTGCCAAGCGAGTAATAAAGACATTATTGCCCCTCAAATGTAATACGTGGATCAATCAAGGTATAAGTCACATCACTGACTAACTTAAGCACTAATCCTACTAGAGTGAAAATATACAAAGAACCAAATATAACTGGGTAATCACGTGAAATGACCGCTTCAAAACTTAACAATCCTAACCCATCTAAAGAGAAAATAACTTCAATAAGCATTGAACCAGTAAAGAAAATGCCGATTAAAGCAGCCGGTAATCCCGCTAACACCAACAACATTGCATTACGAAAAATGTGCCCATACAAAACACGGTTTTTAGAACAGCCTTTAGCGCGCGCTGTGATCACGTATTGTTTGTTAATTTCATCCAGGAAGGAGTTTTTAGTCAGCATAGTTAACGTAGCAAAACTGGCTAATACGCTGGCAAAAATAGGCAACGTCAAATGCCAGAAGTAGTCTTTTATTTGCCCAAACCAAGAAAGCTGCTCGAAATTATCCGACGTTAATCCACGTAAAGGAAACCAGCTATAATAAGAACCGCCAGCAAATAAAACCACCAGCATAATGGCAAAAATGAACGCTGGAATAGCATAACCGACCGTCACAATCGTACTTGTCCACACATCAAAACGACTGCCATGTGCAGTGGCTTTTTTAATACCTAATGGAATTGAAATAAGATAGGCGAGCAATGTCGTCCATAAACCTAAAGAGATGGATACCGGCATTTTCTCATAAATTAAATCAATCACGCTTTTATCGCGATAAAAACTATCACCGAAATCAAAATTAATATAACGCCAAAGCATTGAAAAATAACGCTCATGCAATGGTTTATCAAACCCATATAACTTCTCTAACGCTTCAATATATTCAGGATCAACTCCCTGTGCGCCACGATACTTACTATTACTTGAACCTTGTTTTATTTCACTATTAGTACCGGAAGTCACTCGAGAAGTCGCGTCGGAATCAATACCTTGATATTGAGCAATCGCTTGTTCAACGGGGCCACCTGGAGCAACTTGTACGATGAAAAAATTTAACGTCATAATGCCAATCAGCGTTGGAATAATCAGTAGTAATCTTTTAAATATATATTGATGCATTATTGACTTCCTTCGCTATTAGTCACGTCAGAGGAAGCTTTTAGCCACCACGTATCTAAGCCTAGAGCATAATATGGGGCAATTTTAGGACGAGAGAATTTATCCCAATGAGCAATCCTATATGCCGGTAAATACCATTGCGGAATAACCATATGTTGCGATAATAAAACACGATCTAGGGCTTTAGTGGTATTCACCAATTGTTCGCGCGTGGTGGCCATAATAAGCTGCTTTGTTAATGCATCAATCACGGGAGAACAAATACCCGCCCAATTAGAAGTGCCCACATCATTGGCGGTATCACATCCCCAAAAGCTAGCTTGTTCATTGCCAGGTGAAATGGATTGCCCTTTACGTAAAGACAACATATCAAACTCAAAACTATTTAAACGATTAATGAACTGAGAAACATCAACTAAACGAATATCTGCTTTGATACCAATACGTTGTAAATTACGACGAAAAGGATGAATAACACGTTCAAAGTCTTTGCTATACAGTAAAAACTCAAAACTTAACTGTTCACCTTGTTGGTTTTGCATTTTGCTATCTTTTAACTGGTAACCTGCTTCGGCCAATAACGCCACTGCCTCACGCATTTGCTGTCGAACATTACCATTACCGAATGTTTTATTGGTTTTTATCGGCTCAAAAACAGATGCCGGAAGTTGTTCTTTATAGGGTAATAAAATAGCTTGCTCTGCAGGTGAGATATTAGTTTGGGTTGCTAATTCTGAACCAGAGTAGAAACTATCAATACGTGTATAGGCATCATAAAATAATGTTTTATTCGCCCATTCAAAATCAAACAATAGCGAAATGGCCTCCCTTACCTTGGGATCTTTAAACTTATCTCTTCGTAAGTTAAACCAAAACCCTTGCATACCCTGTGGTGTTTTGTCTGCAATCGTTTCTAGTATAATTTGCTGTTTATCAAATTGCTCCCCAACATAACCTGTAGACCAACGTTTTGAAGAGGTCTCTAAGCGATAATCAAAGGCGCCAGATTTAAAGGCTTCAAAAGCCACAGCATCATCACGGTAATAATCGACAATAAGATGGTCAAAATTATGGCGCCCTTTATTAACGGCGAGGTCTTTTCCCCAATAGTCTTTAACACGTTGAAAAACAACCTGCTTGCCAGCATCAAAACTTTCTAATTGATACGGCCCCGAACCGACTGGTACAATCAACCCACTTTTAGAAAATTCGATATCTTTCCAAAAATGCTCGGGGAGAATCGGGAGCTGCCCAATAATTAACGGTAATTCACGGTTCCCCACTTCTTTAAAATGAAAGGTGACCTGCAATAAAGCATCAACGGTTACATTTTCAACACCTGCATAATAGGAACGAAAATGCGGTGCGCCTTCATTCACTAATAAGTCAAAACTAAACTTCACATCACTGGCGGTGATCGCCTCACCATCTTGAAAAGTCGCTTTTGGGTTAATTAAAAAACTAACAAAACTAAAATCACCTGCGACCTTAACCTGTGAGGCAATTAAAGCATATAAGCTAAAGGGTTCATCGGTTGATTGTTGTAGTAACGTATCATAAATACGCGTTATGCCAGCGGCTGCATTTCCTTTAACAATAAAAGGGTTTAGTGAATCAAAACTGCCAATGCTCGCTTGTTTGAATACCCCGCCTTTAGGTGCATTCGGATTGGCATATTCAAAGTGTTCAAAATCAGCATCATACTTAAGGTCTCCATACATGCTAATTGCATTATTCCATGCAGCACTTTGAGCGCCAATGCTCGCACTAAATAGCATATAAAATAGACAGATACGTATAAGCTTATTAATCATAATAGAAAAACCAACACCGGTTAAAAAATATAGGAGCAGTAAAGATAACAAATGCTTAGTTTAATAAAAGGTTTTTAAATGAAAAAACAAGATATAAAAAAGGGAGAACCAAATCGCGGAACTTATTCACCCCTAAGTGGACTAACTTTTGGGTTTCAACAAGTAAAAGTTGAAGTTTTTTTAAGAAAATATGGTTAGGTCAAAGAATTACTTTGTTTATCTAAAAGGGCTATAAAGTGTGATCTAAGTCGCTTTTAATTTACAGTGAAAAGCCTAATCTATTTATGAACACAACAAGTGTTACAACAAAAAGGTGTCCTATATGAGAATTGAAATTACTAGCAAACAAATGACTATCACAGACACAATGCGCGCAAAAGTAGAGGAACGTTTTGAAAAATTAGAAAAACTACAAACTTCTCTTATCAATCCCCATTTTATTATCACTAAAGAGCCTAAAGGCATGAAAATTGAAGGTACTATTGGTGTACCAAACGGTAAAGTTTTTGCTCATGCCGAGCATGATGATTTATATGTTGCCATCAATCAATTATTCCAAAAAATTGAACGTCAACTGAATAAACATAACCATAAAGATGAAGCAAACCGTGCCAAGAATAATGGTAAAGACTTATGTCGTAACGGAGAAATTTCAGGAGAGCCTATTGAAGAGCCAGAAGTTGAAATTGAATCAGATGCTGAAATCAAATTAAATAAAGAGTTTGCTGCATAATTGTTATTAACAAGATGGATTAAAGTAGCTAGCTTTAAATAATCTTTAAACAATTAAAAAGGTAAATAAAAGGAGGTTAAACACCTCCTTTTTCGATCCTGCCAATTAATAAACTAACTTAAACACTAAATCTAACTGCTAGACCTAATAACCAGTCTCAATAACTAGAACTAATCAACGAGCCTAAACAAGCCTAATAATTAAACCTAGCATCTTCAGCGAGAAACTAGGCCTAATAACTAATTCTGATAACTAGCCTCAGCACAAAGCTTAATAAACAAGGCTAATTAACGAGTGCAGATATTGTATGCTATGACTTACTTTCATAATGACGATTATCGTGTACTTGCTGAAGCATCACTCTGCTTTCATCAAGGAACAACGTAGAATAGTCACCCATCCAATTGGTCACAGATTTAAAGCGGTCAATAAACGCTTCACGATTATTTGCTTCCAATAACTCAATCGCATCCGCAAAATGTTTATGGTATTGCTTGATCATGGTTAAGTTACTTTTTTGCGACAAGATAATATCTGCATATAAAGCAGGCTCTTGTGCAAATAAGCGCCCTACCATGGCTAGCTCTAAGCGATAAATAGGTGAGCTTAAATCTAACAGTTGCTCCAAATCAGCATCAACTTCTTGCAAATGTACACCGTACACAAAACTTGTAAAGTGACGTAATGCTTGGATCAAGGTCATCGACTGATCATGTGTTGGCGCCGCAACAGGGTACAAATGTGCCCCCCAAATTTTCATTTGGTCAATCAACCATTGATACTTCTCAGGATCACGACCATCACAGTACACAATCACTTGCTTTGCAAAGCTTGATATATCTGGGCCAAACATTGGATGTAAGCCAACCACTGGACCTTTATGGACCGCTAACATCTCAGTTAAAGGAGAATCCTTAATACTGGTGATATCCGTTAAAATACAATCTTCAGGCAAGAAAGTAAGCTGCTTGATCACATCGACAGTGACATCAATTGGCGATCCCACAATAACCAGCCCTGCTTTACTACAAATAGCTTCAGCTTGATCCCAATTACTGCGGCCTAGAATATCAACGTCATAGCCAGATAGTTTAAACATTTCAACAAAACGCTGGCCTAATAAACCATTACCACCAATGATAACAATACGCTTCATATCAGGATTAACAGTTTTAAAGCCAGTATCATTTTCACTAGCATAAGACTCACGCATGGTACGGCGTAAAATATCTTCAATAAGATTGGCTGGCACACCTTTTTGCTCAGCTTCTTCACGACGTTTAGCTAACATCGCAGCTTCGCGCTCTGGCACATAGATAGGCAAGCCATGCTTAGTCTTAACTTCGCCAACTTCTCCTACAAGGCGTAAACGCTCCGCTAATAAATCAATGATTTGCTGATCAACAGCATCAATCTGATCTCTTAATTTAGTTAAAGGCATAATTTACTTCTTATCTGTTTTTGATCGCATCTTTTAACAATGCAGTCGCTTCACTCAATAGCTCACACGTTGTTTGCCAATCGATACATGCATCTGTTACTGATACACCGTATTGTAATTGCTCTGCAGGTAATGATGCGGGTTGGTTACCAGCATTAATATTACTTTCTAACATAATACCTATGATAGATTTATTACCTTCAACAACTTGGTTGAAAACATTTTTTGCAACTAAAGGCTGTAATTCATGATTTTTACTAGAGTTTTCATGGCTACAATCCACAATTAAGATATCTTCCATCTTAGCTTTTGATAATGCTTGTTCTGCTAATGCAACATTAATTGAATCGTAGTTTGGTTTACCACCACCACCACGTAAAATAACATGTCCATCTTGATTACCAGCAGTTTGTAATAAAGCACTTTGACCTAATTGGTTGATGCCCATGAAACGGTGTGGAGAAGAGGCCGATTGCATTGCATTAACAGCAGTAGAAAGACTGCCGTCAGTACCATTTTTAAAGCCAACAGGCATTGATAGGCCACTCGCCATTTCACGGTGAGTTTGTGATTCAGTAGTACGTGCACCAATAGCAGACCAACTAAACAGATCGCCAATATATTGTGGGCTAATTGGATCCAGTGCTTCAGTCGCAATAGGTAAACCTAACTCTGAAATCCATAATAATAGTTCACGCGCTTTTTTAAGGCCGGTTTCGATATCGAATGAGTCATCCATATGAGGGTCGTTAATTAGCCCTTTCCAACCCACTGTAGTACGTGGTTTTTCAAAATAAACACGCATAACAATATATAAAGTATCTTTATATTGTTCATGTAACTCTTTCAAACGGGTTGCATACTCTTTTGCAGCTTCAACATCGTGAATAGAACAAGGACCACAAATCACTAAGAAACGTGGGTCTTTTTTATGCACAATATTAGAAATAGTTTGACGAGATTCATGAATGAATTGATAAACACTATCAGAAGCCGGTAAAGAGGCTTTAAGCTCTGCTGGTGTAATTAAAACTGTTTCTGATTGGATGTGGATATTTTCATTTTGTCGCGTAGTCATTTTACTCTCATTCATTATTAATAATGAAAGCATCATAGCATAGCGAAATAATAGATCATGTGATTAAGCGATAGAGGCTAGATAAATTCAGATTTAGTCAAAAATAATACATAAATTATCGGGCTTTGTTTTACACTGTAGGACAGAATTTTGTTTTTTTAATTGATCTCATGAGATTTAAGGTATTGATACGGATATGCAAATAATAACTTCTCACATTATTACCTCATGGTCAGAAGTCGATCAACTTAAAAAAAGCTGGAATACTTTATTGCATCAATCTGATGCTGATAATATTTTCTTAACCTGGCAGTGGATTGATAGCTGGAAAAAAACCTGCTCAGCCAATACCAAGCCTTTTTTTGTAATATTAAAACAAGCACAGCAAGTCGTCGCTATCGCCCCTTTCTACATTCAACCGTATCGACTATTGAAATGTATCAATTATAACGTACTACGTTTCGCCGGTGACCAAGGTATAGGCTCTGAATATTCCAATTTTATTGTCCAGCAAGAACACAGTATCGCCTTAAAAGAACAGCTTTGGTCTGCCTTAGTGGCAAGCCACAAAAAATCACATTGGGATATCATTTGGTATAGCAATGTGGCTAGTTGGACGAGAGGGGGAGAAACATTAATTGCAGCTTTAAATAAAACAAAAAAACTAAAGCAGCAATCACGGGAAGTCGAGTTTGCAAATACCGACTTGGAAAAAATCTCTGAGCAAGTACTCCCTTGCCTATCTAAAAGTTTACGTACTAATATCAAACAAACCCAAGGTTACTTAAGCCGACAAGGCCAATGGCAGGTGAGTTTCTGCGATAACCCAGCGCAACTCGAAGAAGAACTGCAACGGTTATTTACATTGCATAACTTACGTTGGCAAAAAGCCGGTTTACAAGGCTCCTTTGCGAGAAGGCCTGAAATGGCAGCCTTTTATTCTCACTTTGTGCCTAGAGCATTACAGCAGGGGTGGTTACGTTTAGCCAAATTAGAATGTGAAGGCATTACCCAAGCCATGCAGATTGGTTACGTATATCAAAAACAGTTTTTTGCATTGCAAGAAGGCTTTAACGCTGAGTTTCAGAACGGAGTAGGACAAGTTTTACGCTATCATGTTTTTCAGCAGTGTTTAAAAGAAGGCCTTACTGATTACGACTTTCTAGGTCAATATACAGACCATAAAAGACGCTGGCTCGCTCAAAAGCGTAATGGTCATAATTTGATGATTTGGCCAAATACAATCAAAAACATGATCTTTAATGTAATAACTATCTGGCCAACAGGAAGATATTTAAAACCCTTATAAATAGCGATTAATAAGGGTTTAAAAGCCTATTTTAAGAAATGAAATAAGTGTTTTACTTATAAAATCAATCACTAAGCAATTAGTAAAAAACGATTAATAAAAAACGATCAAGCGTTCCAGGTAATGCTTGTTGTAAATGCTCTATCTTCACTAATATGAGCAGATATCGCTAACGTAGTAATAGCTACTTTTTGATGATAACCACGACTTAACCAACCCAATGACGGCGTCTGTTTATCATCACTCTCTACGCCAGTGATTAGCTCAGCAGTACTTCTTTCTGGCAGTTTAATGGTGATTTTATCTTTACCCAGCAATAAATCACAAACGCCATTATTAATCTCAATATTCTGACAATTTTCAGAAAAATGAAAATAGATAACAACATCATGTTGGCCTTGTGTTTTAAGCTCATCCGTAATATTTATCTGCTTTTCTAACACATTCAGTTTAATACTGCGTTGATGCGTTACCGGAGAGCCTAAACGTTGATAACCATTGTGTTCCGCTACCAGTTCACCACCCAATTCACTGGGCAACCACTTACAACAAGACGCTTGGGCATGAGACTCCCACATAAAAGGCCCCGTCATCACAGACTGATCTAAGCCGTCAATTTCGACAGTATTATGCGCCTGGGTTTTACGGAAATGATTACGCCATTGTGGGAAACTGAAATAATCATAGGTCCCTGTGTCAACGAACAAATCATTTCGATTAATACGCACCACACAGCTCAATGCATCGGCATGGCCATGAGCGGCAATTGCTGTATAACCTAACTCAGCAGCATCGACTAATATACTTGCTTGATTACCTTCACTTACTTTACCAGCCTGCAGTAAATAATAACCTGAATCAGTAAACGCATATGAACTGAGTTCCTGCTCTTCAGTCAACGCAACAGTCATTGGCTGCTGTCTATTATTAAATAGCCAGAATGCAGATTCACTCGGTTGTTTTTTACCTTGGGCAAAGGTGTCATCATCATAAAAATGGCTAACGATATCCGATAATGCATTGATGTTATGAACATGATCTCCTAAATCAATAACATAACCATCATCTTGGTCGCCCAACATAGGATAATGCTCACCACCCTTTGCAATAATCGCGATGAACTGGCTTAATCGTTTAAGCGTTTGCCAATACGCAGGTGAAAAATCATCTTCACTCCATTTACCTGCTAATGCCGTAAATAGGTAAAATTGAAACACAAAGAATTGATAACTAAAGGCATGCTCTTTGGTACACCCATCATTAAAGGTTTGTGCCTGAATTTCATTTTCTAACACCGCTTTGCTTTTTTGTTGCCATTGCGGTGCATCTTTTAGCATGGTGAAATAACGAGCTGCGATATAAACACCAGCCGCTTCGCCAACTAAATGATTATTAGCAGAAGTACCTTGAGAAAACTTACCACTTACATCTCGACAATGTAAAAAAACACTTTCTAACAATCGAGCTTTAAAATCACCAACAAACAATCCTGAGTCTTTAATTAAATCTATCGTCCATACCCAACTAATTAAACGAATAGATAACTCTAATGGACTACGCCAGTTCATTCCTTTACCGTAAGGATTTCGATCTAACCAATGAGTTATTTGCTGCACAGCCGCCTGTGCATATTTAACTTCGCCAGTGACTTTATAAGCACGTGCTAATACCACCATTTGATGATGACGGTTAGGCTCCCAAACTAACTTACAATCACCATTATTCTTAAAATCACGATAGTTAACGGAAAGAATATGACCAAGGTTTGAGTAAATACCAGCACTATGGTCTTTATGCCAATTAATCGGAGATTCAAGGTGATGATCTTGTAAATCAAAGTAACTTAACTTATGCGCGATGATTGATTCAGCTTTAGCTAATAAAGGCGCTTTCCAAGCATCGTTATATTCAACGACTTCCCCTTCAAACACGCTAAAACCAGGCTTGAATGTAGCCTGTGGGTCATATTGCTCAGTATATTGAGCTTTAGGTACGCAGTTAAATTGAACGCGTAATCGCTCCACCCACGCATCACTTAAAGAACTTACTCGCCAAGTGACTTCATCGACTGACATCATTTTAATACGTTTGATATACCAAGTAATAGGCTGCATTTATATTGTTAAACTCTTTAATTATTAACACTAAGGGTTAAGGTATGAATACTAAGGATTAAGTTATGGATACTAAGGGTTAAGGTATGAATGAATAAACTCACTCAGTTTTTTCTCTGCTAATGCACTGTTTTGACCATCGTAATCTAACGCCACGGCAATCAATGTTGCACCAGGTTCCCCCACCAAAGCCGCTTGTACTTCAGCAAGCTTGGCTCTCTTTTTGTCACTGGTGAACACACCATTAATAACATACCAAGATGCAATCATACGGTATCGCGCCTGTGAACGCTGAACTACTGCTAAGTTTGCCTGTTGCAAGTATTGATTATCGAGTAAAGGTAGTTTTTTATCTTCAACATCATGCCAAAATTGATCATCGTAAAGATAGTTTTCCACAAAGATCATTTCACTAGCTTGTTCTTGCTTAACATAGTCGGCCAGATAAACCTGAAAACCCACATCCTCTTTTACGTAATAGAAGAAACGTTCTTTACTTGCACCCTGCGAGTAAGGTTTCCAATTTGGGCTATAGCCTTTACTTTCACCAGCCATTTCATAATTGCTTAGCGTAGGCACACTGAATGCGTAATTCTCATTAAATCGAGAAGGGATCCAATAGAAAGCAGTAACAAATAAAGCTAATAGCGTAAAAGTCGCTATAAGATGAGTTTTATTAAATTCGGTTGTAGTAGAAACTTGTTCACTATAAATACTCTCTTGAGTGTCGTTAGCTTTCTGTGAATCATCAAAATAGACTCTGGCAATATAAATAAGTGGTATTAAGCAAACAGCAAAAACAATCCAACCAAAAGTTAAATGGTCTTGTACAATGAAATGCTGCATTTCTGTAAATGTACCCACCACAATAATAATAATGATGCGCAACCAGTTAGCAATAATCGAAATAGCGAGGCAAATAACTAAGAAAATGAGCGTCCTTTTAGTCGATAATTTATTAAAATAACCAACACAGAAAGCTAATAATGCAGCTACAAGAAAGAAACCTAACCCAGAACAAGCAGGCTCAACATCGAACATGCCACCGGCAGTCGATAAGCGATATTGATCACGGTCCACTGCAATACCAATTAATTCAGGCCCCCATTGTCCAGCTGCGGTGGACAGCTCGCGAAGAGGTAACTGCATAAAGTTCCATACAGGCATAATAAGGAACAATAGTAATAAAGGAGTAAAGAATGCTTTAATAAAACCCCAACCATAAAAACAAAACATTAAAGATAGTAATGAGCTAAAGAGAGCCAACTGCTGTAATTGTTGAATACTAGAAAATTGAGCAATTAATGCGACACACAAGCTAATCGCTAAGCAACAAAACCCAAACAAATACTCAGTCATTGACAATGACTTAATATGTAACTTTTTACGTTGTAAATAAAAAACATAACAGACAACGATAATACCTAAAAAACCATGGCTATATGGCCCATCACTATTCCATTCATCAAAAATAGTAACTAAAACAGTTAAATTAGTGAGTAAAAGAATAATTAAACTAACAACAAAAGTAATATGTAAAACCCTATGCTCACTAGTCACAAAACACCTCTTATATATTTATTCTAGGTAATAAATAATCAAACAAAAACTCACTTGAATAATCATATTATTGAAATATTCTTTAATTAATATCCCATAGACTTCAGGTAATCTCCTGCAACAGCATCGAACTCACTTAATTCTTCAGCTGTCAATTTAGTCTTCCATTGGTCGTCTATTTTGATTTCTTCGCTAGAATCTAAACGCATACCATTACCTACTACATGATGATCAACGGTTTTAAAGTCTAATCGTTTTTTATCGGGATCAACTCCTATGAATTCATAGATTTTATTTAATGTTTTTTCTGTGCTATTACAAATATCTTCGTAGTGTACTTTAATCCACTTATCTTTTGGCATTGTAGCCAATAAAGCTTCAGTTTCTTGATTACTTCGCACCCACTCTCTAGCAGCCGCAGTGATACCACGCCCCTTTTCTTGGGTTTCTCCACTCCCTCCTCCACGTAACTTAGGATCTTTTGCATCGGCATATTGCGAGGGATTTTTATAAGCAAGTGAGACTCCTCGCCCATCGCGAACCACCCAAATCACTTGGACATCTATATTTTTATTTTTGAGCAAATATTTAAGACGAGTTCCGATTTTTGAGGAATCAACAACAGCCTCCGCTCCTGTTTTTTCTAAAATTGAACTGACATAATCAGCATTTCTTTGCATTAATTTGGGGAGTTCCCTTCGCCACGCTGGTGACAAAGATAATAAACTATCTCTAACTAACTCCATAGAAGGTGAACGTACAAGGGGTTTGAGTAATTTAAGTACATAAGGAGATGCATTAGTTCTTATGTCTGTTTTAGCATTAGAAATGCTAAACTCATGCCCTCTTTTAGCCATGTTTTTACTGACCCCCGCCCAAAAAGAACAATCTTCAAGAAGTGTTTTACACGAACAGAGATAACGCTCATTTTCACCTAGTTTAGGCGTCATTAACTCTCCAACACAACATAAATTAGGATGAGCGCCAATTAACATAGCAGTTAAAGTGGTTCCCGAATGGCTAGCTCCAGATAAAAAGATTAATCTTTGTTTTTTATTATTCATAAGCCTTAATGCTCGTATCATTTTATTAACATTTATCTTTAAGAAAGATAAAAAATATAGTTAGAAAGAAAAACCTATATTTTAAATAAATTCAAAGATTCTATATTTAAAATACTTAAAATGTATTATTAGTGTTTTCTAACAATTCTCGATATACAGACAAGGTACGTTTTGCAACATTTTTAGAGTGATATAAATTAAAAGCTAGCTCTTTTGCTTTTTTTCCCATATCTATTCGTAATTCAGTATCGTCTAATATAGTTTTTAATTTATTTGCAATATATTGTTCATTCGTAGGATCAATTAAAAAACCAGTTTCACCATTTCTTACCATATAAGGCATACCACAACGATTAGAAGTAACCACCGGTAAACCGACGGCCATAGCTTCTGCAATTCCCATCGGAGAGTTTTCACTCAAGGAAGCTAATGCATAGATAGCAGCTTGTCCCAATTCTTTTCTTATTTCAGTAACGGGCAAACGACCTAAAAATGAGATGTTATGAGAGATTTTATTTTCATTTATAAAATTAATGATAGTTTTGGCATACTCTTCATCAACAATTTCACCAGCGATTCTTAATTCTATTTTACACCCCATCTTAACAAGCAGAGCAACAGCTTTAACTAAAATAAGTGTATTTTTTAATGGGGATATCATTGAGGATGTAAAAATAATCCGTTTATCTTCATTTCTTTCTACTCGAAAAAAATCTTCGAAGATTGGGTTTTCAATATCGTAAATAGTTGCCGATGAAACCGATGAAATTTTTTCTCTTACATAAGGACTAATCGATATTATATTTTTTTGTGCAGCCCAACTACGTTGCTCAATTACTTTCCAAATATTGGAACGTAACCAACAAAAACGACTACCTGAAAAAAGTGTATTTTCATAGATAAAACCATGTACAGTAAACACTTTTGGAATAGACAAACTATTAAGCATAATGCCATAGGTATCATGAACATGAATTAAACTAGGTTCTAATTCTTGCACATAAGTTGCAACTAACTTCTTGCTTTTTGTTACAGCATTGACTAGTTCACTACCTTGGGGTTTAGGTAAGCGATGTATCGTAACTCTTCCCCAATGCTCCAGAGTTATTTGCTTTACTTGTGTACAAAGAGTAACAACTTGAATATCTAGTTCATCGTATGCAGATAATGCATTAACCAAATTAACACTAACTGCTTCTACACCACCAAAAGGGCGATTTGTATCAACAGGAAATTGCGTAACAAATGCAAGCTTGATTGAGCTCATGATGAAACCTTTTTAACTTGATTAGAAAGCTTAATAAATATATTTTCAAAACGCCCCATCACTTCTTCAACCGAATGATTTTCTTGGTAATAATCTCTGGTATTAGAAGAATATGCTTGCCATAAATCACGTTCAGAACAGAGTTTTCGAAGGCCAGCTACTAACTCACCCTTAGTTGTTGCACTTAGCCCAAGTTCTCTTTTTTGTATCAAATGATCAGGATCAAAAGTTGAGACAATAGGTAAGCCTTGGCTCCAGGCCTCTAAAAAGGTATTAGGAAAACCTTCATATTCTGATGTGCAACAAAATAGTGTGCTTGAGCGGTACAAAACAGGCATATCTTCACGGGCAACCATACCTAGATAAGTAACATTTTCTAATTTACTCATAGTATCTAAAAGTCCTTGCGAATACGCATCTTCTCTACCTGCACTTCCTCCAACAACAAAATTGAATTCAGGCAATTCAGCTGCTACTTGCAACAAAAGCTCCAAACGCTTGCATTCGTGAATACGAGCAGCCCACAATATAGTCGGCTTATCTTCGTACCATTGCAGCGGAAGATACTCATCGTCGGCAGGTCCTACGCAGGGCATAGGCATAATAGAAGACTTCAGGCCAAAGCCGCTCTTTAACATGTTCACTTGCGTCTGAGTTTGAGAGATAACTTGATCAGCGTTCAATAAACCATACTTATAAAGCCAACGCTCCCTTAATGTTTTCATAATAGGAAAACTAGGGTCTGCATCCATATCACTTGCTAATGAGTAAAGAAATTTTTTATTATTTGCTTTACACCACATTGCCACTTGGCCAGTTACATATTCACCGCAATTTTGATAATAAACATCAGCATTTGCTCGCCTCATTGCTCCAATTAAACCGGTCCACCTTGGATGAAAAAACCTTAAACCAGGCAACCCAGAGTCAATACGACATATTTTTATTATTTGAACACCATCAATAATTTCATCTTTATCAGAACCTTCTGACCAAGTTAATATCGATACTTTATGCCCTTTAGCAACTAGCCATTTAGCCATTAAACTAGTTTGTCTTTCAACACCGCCAATTGAGCCATCACTTCCACCTTTCATAGCTCCATAAGCAAAATGAGCAACAAGACAAATATTGACCATATAAATTTTATTCCTTAAATTTTGTAAGTTTGTCAAAAGGAGCAGCCATTAAATAATTAAAGCCTTTATGTTCATTCTCACGGTAGAGAATTGACCGGTTAATCTTTCGAAAGTGGCAACTTTCAACAAAAACTAATCCATTATTCTAAGCAATTAAGTTGATAAATAATCTCTGCACTTGTTTTATTTTCAGGAAAACTAAAACGTTTAAGTGTCATTAAATCATCATTTATTTTACACAACTTGCCTTTTGTTGCAAAAGCAGCTCGGTAACCACTTTTTTTTGTGAGGCTAACAGCTAACTCATTATAATTACCGTTAGGGTAGCAAAAATAATGGCATTGAGTTGCTAACTCATCTTCGATGCGCACTTTAGATTGTTGTAGTTGTTCGATAATCTGCGCTTCAGATAAGCTATCGAGGCGCCAATGGTCAACGGTATGACTGCCAACATCAAGCAAGTTAAGCTTAACGGCCTCTTTTAATTGTTCCCATGAAACGATGCCAGACCAGTCATCTTCAACGCAAATATCACGTAATGCTTTACCTGAACGTGATTCAAGCATTTCAGAAAGCGCATTAAACAACTGATTCATATCAATATCATCAGTAAAAGCGTACTTACAATCATCTCTAAATTTTTGATAGCTGGCTTTTAAGGCAGGCAAAGAAGTTGCATCAAAACAATATTTATTCCCTTGGTATTCAAACGAAATCAATTCTCCCATATTCTGCTGCAACGCATAATCTATTCGGTCAAACCAAAATGGCAGTCCGGAATCAATGTGTCCTGTTACTACAAATAAAATCGGCTTGACAGCAAATTGTTGAAAAATAGGGAGCGCATAATCAATATTATTTCGATATCCATCATCGAAAGTAATAAGTAGTGCATTGTCAACCGGAGCGACTTTTCCTTCTAAAATATCTATCGCTTGCTCTGCTGTAATGAACTGGTAATAGTGGGACAAGATTCTAAGTGTTCGCTTCAATTCATCAGGAGATATTTGCGGTCGTAGGGGTGTCCAACTTGTTTGGCGATGAGGTGCCATGACTCCATGGAGCATAAGCACACAAATTTTATGACGATTTTTCCAATGCCATAAATTTAACAAACCTAAGCGAGACAAGAGGCTTAATAACATTTTTTTTACTAAAACTTTATGTGCCATAAATAAAAAGCCCATTTAGAGCTAACTCGCTCGGTTATATAACTGACTGAATGTTTAACTAATCAATTAGTAAAATTGGATTACAATCGAATATCGACGTCATCTTTATGAAAAACATATTTCAGGTCATAAAGCACATGACTAGTGTTGCCAAATTTTCGAATTTCACTTGCGCCCATCATTTTAAATTTATCGTGTGCAACAGCCAAAATAATAGCATCATAGGCATTATGTTCAGGTGCTTCAGTCAAAGTTAAACCGTATTCTAAGTGTGCTTCATCATTTGAACACCAAGGGTCAAAAATATCAGGTGTAATATCGTAGCCTTTTAAGGCTTTGACAATATCAACTACCTTAGTATTTCGTAAATCAGGGCAATTTTCTTTAAAAGTTAAACCCATTAATAAAACCTTAGCTCCCCCAACATGGATCCTATTTTTCAACATTTTTTTCACAAGCTGAGAAACCACATACTCTCCCATACCATCATTAATACGACGACCGGCTAATATCATATCTGGGTAATACCCTGCTGACTCTGCTTTGTGAGTAAGGTAATAAGGGTCAACTCCGATACAATGTCCTCCGACAAGACCAGGCCTAAAAGGTAAGAAATTCCATTTAGTACCCGCGGCTTCTAAAACATCTAATGTATCAATACCTAACTTATTAAAAATGATAGAAAACTCATTAATTAATGCAATATTTACATCACGTTGCGTATTTTCAATCACCTTTGCAGCTTCAGCAACTTTGATTGAACTGGCTTTATGCGTGCCAGCCAGAATGATCGTTTTGTATATTTGATCAACTATTTCAGCTATTTCCGGGGTAGAGCCTGCGGTGATCTTTAATATATTAGTAACACGATGCTCTTTATCACCAGGGTTAATTCGCTCAGGGCTATATCCTGCAAAAAAATCTTTATTAAAAACAAGACCTGATACTTGCTCTACAACTGGAATACAATCTTCTTCAGTCGCACCAGGATAAACCGTTGACTCATATATAATAATGTCGCCATGACTAATGACTTTTCCTAGCATCTCACTGGCTCTAATGAGAGGAGATAAATCAGGTTGTTTGTCTTTATCGACAGGCGTTGGCACAGTAACGATATAGACATTACATTGCTTTAAATCTTCATTTAATGAGCTGTAACTTAAAAGAGGCGACTTGCTCAGTTCTACTGAAGTACATTCTAATGTTGAATCTACACCTCTAGATAATTCAGACACTCGGCTCTGATTAATATCAAAACCAAGAGTTTTAAATTTTTTTCCAAACTCTACAGCAAGGGGTAAGCCCACATATCCGAGGCCAATAATTGCTATTTTCGTACGAGACATATCAAACATCTGTGGGTGCCCTTTGTTAAGTGATAGTTAATAATAGTATAAAAAATTTTCATAAAAACAGATTTTTTGATAACTATTTAATATAGTTTAAATTTAGAGTTAATTATCAATCTATATTTAAAATATAAAGCATCAGGGGAAGACAGCTATTTTTCAACTCTTTCCAATAATTCCTGATAACAAGAAAAAACATTATTTACATAGGTTTCTATAGTGTACTTATCTAAGCCTTTAATTCCTGCTTCAATAAATTTTTTTCTTAAGTCAGGGGAAGTTAAAAGAGTTAGTATTTTTTCAGCAAGTTCATCAGCATTTTCTCGCTGAAAAAGAAAACCATTTACCTGATTTTTAATGACTTCCGGAATGCCTCCCGCATCTGTTGCAATACAAGGTAAACCTGAAGCTCTTGCTTCTATTATTGCAGCACCTACCCCCTCTGAGCGAGAAGGAAAAAGAAACATATCACTTGCTTTTAGAATATTAGCAATATCGTTGCGGCTTCCAGAAAATATAACCCGATCATCTAGTCCATTATCTTTCACTAAGGTACAGAGCTTTCGATGAAATTCTGCTGAAGTATGTTTTCCTACCAACAATAATTTTGTATGGGGTGCCTTTTTAGCTAACAAAGCGAATGCTTTTATTGCAATGTCCCAACCTTTAACTTCAACACTATGGCCGACTGCTGTAATAATTATGTCATTTGCTAAAAAACCAAACTCTTCTCTTATACCTGCGCTGGTTGCTAATGTGTAGTTGTGAACAGGTATAGGTGCATCCACTACTGTTACTTTATTCTCAAAGCCGACTAGTTCTACAAGTTCAGATTTAACAGCATGACTTATTGCTAATACCTTATCAGCAATAAAGGTGGTTAACCTAAGGCTAGGCATTAATTTATGAAAACCAACAGGGGGAGCACCTAGCTCATAATAGGACGACATCGCAAGTTTTGACCAGATTTTAATAGGCACCCTCGCAAGTTTAGCCCCAATAATCGGGCTAGTATGATCGTTGTTACAATGAAAAATGGTACAGTTCATTTTACGAAGAAGTTTAAAGGTACGATGAATATTAGAAAGGTCGAAATTTCCTTTAGATCTTGGCTGATAAATTATTTTACAACCAACATCTAAAAAAGGTTTGATCAAACTATAATCTTCTGGTTGTTTAGATAAAACTAACCAGTTGTTCCAACCAAATTCCTCACATTTTTCAATCAATTTTAAAGTGCGCCACCATTTTGAGTTACGAAGAATGGGAGAACCAGCCCAATAGTGGACTATATTTATTTCCTTGTTCAACTTCAATCACCTTAAATTAATCATGCAATATTTTGATATTTAAATATTATTTTCTAAAATAGCTTATTATTTTTTATAGTTACTGGCCATTAGATCCGCAACGACTTTCTATTATCACCTTGTTAATTGACATTATCTAGTAAATTTTCAGACTAAAATTATTATAACCAACTTATCATCACATTAGAATGGGGACAGAGCTATATATCTGTAATGGATTTATAAAATATCAACCTCAATACTAAAAACTTTAGGGTCGATTAAGAAAAGCGAACCCAAACTTATTTCAGCCAAATTTAAGGCTCCAGCCTTCGGTTTACGACTACTTAGAGCTACCTGAATTATATTCATAAGCATAAAACTTAATTTACGTCTCATTCAAAACACACGTCTAAAAGGTCATTTCCTTTGGTTTTATTATTTATTTATTGATTACAATTTTCTGACCTCATTACATTGTTGGAATTTTGATAATGTACTAGTATCACTAGCATTAACAGAAAGGTAACGCCCCTTGTGTTAATAGTATCAGCTGAATTTCACACAAGAAAAATGGTTTAGTTTGAAGCGAAAGTTAATACTTTCAATAAATTAACTGCTCATCTATTGTAAGAATTTAGCAAAAAAGATCCGATAATTCACATGACGACTATACTTATTCCACGTATTAAAGTTTGAATGCAACAGGAATGGTAACGAATTACATAAGCAATTTAATTTGGCTAGATTGCCATTAAGGATGGGCTTTAACAATTATTTAATTGAATTTTTTCTAAACAACCAGGTCTTTAAGGTTTTTTAGAAAAATCAACAATTTTTTTGAGTGACAATTCCTAAAAATAAAGTCGATGAAAAATAATTTTTTGCTTTTAATTAAAGAGTTAATCGTAATTAAAATATCTACAACGGAGTTTAAAAATGAATATATTAATGAAGCACCTCAAATTGGTGTTTACGACCCTTTTAATTTTTATATCTTATAATGCGCAGGCCGCATCAAGCTATAAAATGCCAGTTGGAATACCTGACGCTACTTTAGATTTTCAACAAGAAATGCCTGCAAGACCGAGTGACTGGAGTGTAGAAAAAACGGGATACTATTACATAAATTATCAAACAGGTAGCGATAAGCAAACATATGGAACTCCTGAGGCACCACGTAAATCGTTTCCAGCTCCAGCATTAGCTGGTTCTTATATTGAGATAGCAGGTGAATACACCCAAGGCTTCACAAGTAGACAAAATAGAGTGTATAGATTTAACGGAACAGATGATGTTTGGAATGCGGGTGAGGCAGGCCCGGTCTGGGTTACTGTGGCAAAAGATACATATGGTGTAATTAGTTCTATTGGCTTTATAATTACAGGTTCGAACGTCTTTATCTCCGATTTAAATTTTATTAATGCTTCAAAATTACAAATTGGATCAGCAACTGATGGATATCCAGCAGAAAATATAGTAGTAAGAAATGTAGATATTTCAGGAGGAGGGCTTTCAATAAGTGGAAATAAAAAAGTAAGTACTTCGAAAGCTAATAATGTTGTAGTTTTCAATAGTAAAATACATGATTTTGGTGATATATATTCTCCTACCGATGATGATAATGACCCAGTCCTAATAAGTGCAGGCGTTTCAAATGTATGGGTGCTAGAGAACGAAATTTACAATGCTTCTGGAGGAGGGCTTCAAGTGCTCGGTACATCGACTAGAGGAATAACAAAGAATATATATGTAGGAGGAAATAATGTTCATCATGTTAGACAAAGTGGAATGTGGTTAAAATATGGTTCGAATATAATTTTTTCTAGTAATTATGTGCATGATATTATTTCAACTCCATGGTCGCCAGCTAAAGGGATGGGAGCGCAGTATGCTCCAGATAACTTTTGGATGATTAACAACCATATTAGTGGAGTGGAATATGGCATACGTGTTGGATCTACAGACAGCACCACGTGGGATAAAAAGCTCTATATAATTGGTAATATCATACATGATGTGGAGCCCGTGCAGACAGGACAAACTGTAGGCCCTATTACAAGTACATCATCATGGCAATCAGCAGGGATTCATTTAGCAAGTGCAGATGAACTGTATGTATTTAATAATTTAATATTTGACGTACCGAATGGAATAGATATATCAACCTCAAATGCTAAAACTTGGGTAAAAAATAATATTATATTAGATGTAACAAGGGCACACACAGATGGAAATACTGGTTATCATATTATGTTTGAATACATAAATCTTAATGAATATGGATTTATAGACAATAATTATTTTGGTGAAGGTATGCATGTCTACACTAAAAATTCTGGTGATAAATTACAAGATTATTCAGTAGCAGATCTAAATGCTAGAGAGGGTGCTAGTGGTAATGTTCAAGGCACTAATATCATTACAAAAAACAATATAGATTCAATAATGGATGCAATGAGTATTGATGGCATGGGTTTTACACAACTTAAGGATGCAGGGATTAATGTCAATAATATTTTAATTACTCGCTTCAAATCCAAATTCCCTGATACTAGCGAGATATATTCAGATATTTTTGATAAACAACGCAACCTTGGGAGTTCGATTGATATAGGACCATTTGAACAAGAAGGGGTTAAACAAGTCCTTACTATTCCACCAAAACCAGTGGATCTGAAATTATTTCAACTTCAATAAGGAAGTATCAAAAACAATAATATATTAACTAATGAACGGCTTGATAAACAATTGAGCCGTTGTTTAAAAAAACAGCCAACAATTTAACAATCTGCTTCAAAATTATTTAAACCTTCCTTTTAAAAAATAAGTTAGTTGAGTTTTTTACGAACAATTTAGAAAAAATTATTGTATAAAGATTCTTAAGAGCACGGCATTTTATTAATCAAGTGCCGTCTCTTCTTAATCAAATTTATTTACTGGCTTTATTTTTACTACTACCTACAGCATTCCTGCGCAGTAAAAAACAGAATCAAACCGAGATAGAATTAATTAATTTACTATTAAAAACTCTCTAATGTAATATATTCAACTAATTTGGAATATTCAGTTGCTGATCAACAAAAATCGACTTACCGCGTTTAGTTAATTTAATTTCATCAACTTGGATTACTGTAATCTCTATTTGGTGCTGTAATAAACGATTAAGGTTACTTACAATTCGCTTCCTTTTTTCATCTGTAAACCCTTCTTTCGTTTTTATTTTCATCACAGCAACGCCAGGAGTATCTTGAAAGAACTGATAATGTAAAACATCATCTAAGGTATCATTATGTAAATTCACAGCAGTCCATGAAATTAAGCTACCGTCTTTAGCAACCAAATTTTCTTGGACTCTATGACCACGTATATTTTTAATTATCAGATGGTTTCTCTTGCACTTGTCACAATAATTACCTACATACTCAGCAATATCACCCGTTTTGTAACGTATAAATGGCATTACTGTATTGATAAATCCAGTTCCAACAATTTCTCCTATTTTGCCTTTCTCAGTAATTGTTTCACCTTTCTCATCGAGTAATTCTAAATACCCATAAGTCGGCCAAACATGGTAGTCATCACTATGTTCACACTCTCCTGCCGCGATCAGTTTTTCACCATGTCCATAAGAAGAGTAATATCGACAGTTAAACACGGATTCAACAAAAGTACGTTGCTCTGGATAAATAATTTCAGATTCAGCTAAAATAGCTTGAATATTATCAAAGCTTATATTTTCCGTTTTAGCAAAACGAGCTAGCTGATATATAGAAGAAGGATAAACATGAAGAAAGCAATCTTTCAGCGTTTTTATATGAGATATATAATTTCTCATGTCTTTGTCGTTCATGTGAAAATTACTATAATAATGCTCTTTAAATATTGGATCATAACTTTGATGTATCCCTCCTTTTGAACCTGTAACACGACCGCGGAACACCGCTTTTATATCTCCAAGCTTAAACCCAGCTTTGCGCCAACCTGCAACCAAATAGGCATATTCAATTTGTGAACGTCCCGCATTAATATAAAAACGTAAAGGTACGCCACTTGTTCCACCTGTTGTTACATAATCAACATCTGAATTATTTTTATCTACTAACAGCAGATCATCAATATTATCATTAATAAATGTGCGGTCGATAAGAGGAAGATGTTTAAAATCACTTAATTCATTAAAAGAAGAAACATCGATATTAGCCTCATCATATAATTTTTTATATGCAGGACATTTATTGTAAGCATCAGTCACTCTCTGTTTTAACTTTTCAAGGTGATAGGCATCTATTTCAGATTTGGTCCATTTATCTGCAGATAAAATAAGCTTTGTTGTTTCTCTAAATTTTCTACCAATTAGGTACTCTAAAGGGACAGCTGAAAGTGCAAGTCCCGCCAATTTTTTAAAAACAGGAGGTGTTGCCTCCCATAAATTTTTCTTTGAAAATGCTTTCTTCATATTAATAACCCCCTTTAATAAAAACGTCATCCCATTGCTTTTGTACACACTCAAGATCAAAGCGTTTAGTCGATGCAATAGCATTATACGAATATTTGCCTAGTAGCTGAGAGCTTGATAATAAATTTGAAATTTGAAAAGCAAAATCTTCAACAGAATGTCGCTCAATTAAAGCACCATTAAAACCATCGCTCAAAACATCGGATAGATCCCCAATATTTGGGACAATTGCAGGTAAGCCAGCCTTCAAACCTTCTAACATCGAAAGAGCAAGCCCTTCTGAGTAAGAAGTAAGAATGTAAATTTTCGATTGGTGTAACCAGCTTAATACGTCATCTTGATGACCAACAAAATTTACTCTATCACTAACCCCTAATTTCTCTGCGTAGTTTTTCAAACTAACCAGTAATGGCCCGTCACCAATAACCAAAGCATTACAGTTTATATTTTGCTGTTTTAAACAGGCTAATATGTCTAATAACAAATCAACTTGCTTTACCTTAGATAACCTAGCGGTTAATACTAAATCATACTTTTTATTGACGGAATGGGTGGCAGGATAAAATTTATTTTTATCTATTGCACCTGATATAACATGAATTTTATTATTACTGACACCGTTATCCGAAAGGAATGATTTGGCACCTTTCCCCATCGTAATAACATAGGTTGCATTTGCAATGATTTTGCAAATAGTTGAAGTTAAAAAATTATCTTTACCATCAAGGAATTTAAAAAAATTATTCTCTGTTTTCCCTGCCACAAGCGTTTCTGTCATACCACCAACGCAAAAATAAATGGAACGACATCTTAATATATTTGCTAATAAAATAGATAATGTACCGTTAAATAAAATATGAAAACCACCAATATAATCAGGTTTCTTTTTCATTGCACAAATAGCAAAAGTAATTAAACGAGAAAGTGTTGAACCGACCAATCTGGATAAACTTTTAGAAGGAGTAACCACAGTCAACCCTTCTATATGATAATCAACCGTATCCGAAACGATATAAACATGCTTAATACTTTGGCATGTCACTATTGGGAGTAGATGCGCATCAATCCAGTTTTTTGAATAAAACGTCCCAGTTAAAACAATAATATTTTCTGATTTTTTAGTTTTCTTCTTAGACAAAACAGAAAACAGTCTAATCAAAAAATATAAAGAGAAAATAACAGAACGACCAAGCAATATTTTTAATTTATACATACCAACTCAGTTTTGGGGTTAAAAGCAGTTAAAATAGCTATCATTATATGATTAAAGCAGTTAAAAATGAATCCTAATATTATATTTTTTAATTAGAAAAAATAAAGAATCACCAGAAGCTCTCAGATCAATTCTTACACACAGGACTTCGTTTAGCATCATTATTAATCAATATAGCCTTTTACAAAAATTTTATTTTTCTATGAAACAATAACTTGTAAATCAACAAAAAGAAATGTTAAATCAAATTAACTTATCGTAAGTATAAGTAAGTGTAATGACTTAAATATTGTCAAATAAATGACAGTATTTGAATTAAACATTGAAGATAATCGATTGTTCTAAAAATAATAAATAAACCCTATTAATTTCACTTACATTAATAAAAATCAAAAAGCTATTTCACAGTACGATAAACGATAAGTATTTATTATAAGGCCAATAAAAAAGCTCTGAAACCTCGATATTTTATATAAATCATCCTACTTAAGTATCGATATGCAGATCAATGTAGAATCCGCCTTGTTTAAATAAAATAATAAAGCTGAAATAAGAATACAATAACCGTTTTAGCTGCTATTAAAAGTGAGAGGGAATATATGACATCTCGTATACTTTTAAAACCATTAGGTTCAGTATGGTTGCTGAACCTAATGGTATGTATAATTAAAGATATGTTAATAAAATTCAAAGTATCTGAAGCTTTAACATCTGAAATATATCAAATATAAGCTTAATAAAAATAAAGGCCTTGGAATGATAGCGGTCAATTAACGTACAACTAGTGATCGATAAGTAAGCTCTTTTTGCCTGATCGTTTTTTGTTTCGCTCAATATAAACTCGCAGTAAAAGGCCTATTCCCACCCACATCCCTACGGCGCCCTCTCTCGGGTAAAAGGTCTGACTACCAACAGAGGCAATAAAGAATGACATTAACAACGCGAATGAAACCCCTCCTGTCGCGATATAAATTTTCTCTGAATTATCACGAAAAAGGCTCCAAGAATACTTTAAAAAAATAAAATACAATAAAAAGACAGGAATCCCACCTACGAATCCATTGTCTTGAACCCACTGTAAATAAGCATTATGAGGATGAGGAAAGCTATCAAACTTCCCATACATCTCTCTCATTCTTAATGTTATTCCTATATTAGCCATCGCCTCTCGACCATAACCAAAAAAAGGAGCTTCTTTAATTGAATCCCAAACTAATGGCCATGCTAAATTTCGGCCAGAAGTTACTTCATAAAGATCAACCTCTTCACCTTCAAATTCAATATCTTGATGCCCGTTCAGCGGCTGAGACTGCGCAGATTCCTCAGACGAAAAACCAAAGCTAAGGCGCTCAACTGTTGAAGGAGCGAAAGCAATTATCGATATGTAAACCAATGGTGCCAATAAAATATATTTTCTCCATTTAAATAAGCAATAAAAAGCCCCAAGAACGGCCCAGGTACCATACCCGGTTCGCCCCCCCGTTAATGCCATTGCCAGAAAAATAATAAAACAACTCGGTAAAATAAAATACCAGTAATATTTGGTACTCAGCAACTCCTTTATACAAAAAACTAGCCAAAAAGCACCGCTCATCATCATCGATACATTTACTCGATGATAGCCAACACTATCAGAGATTATTTTAAGGGCCTTATACTGCAAAGCATCCCCACTTAATGTTAATGAGCCCAACTTCATTGATTTTACAACTTGTAAAGCTAATAAAATAAACATTAAAGCTAATGCTCCTAAAGCAAAATTATATTGCTTACGGGTACGACAGCCATCAAATATAATCATACTGGGCAATACCCATTTAAAGCAATTTATTAAATATTCATTAATATCGTTCATCATACGAGGTGCGGGTGAACCAGTGACTTCAAATAATGCTAGTAAACCACTGTGATCATATAAATAGCGAATAACACTTAAAATAATGAAAAATCCATATATAAATAACAAAGTATTAATGAATTTTGGCATTTCCCAGATTAATTTTTCTTTTTTCCTATTCGATAACCAAGATAAAACAGTATTTACGAACAAAAAATTCCAGTGGTTTAAACCAGGAACACCTCCGATTGCTTTTGGCATATCAGGATGTTGGAAAATAGTCATCAGAAGAACCAACCAACAAGCTGCTCGAAACCAATCCTTCCACGCATAGACACTTAAATAAGCGATTAAAAGTGTTAATAATGTAATTCTAATCATTAGATAATTCCCCGCCAAAGACTGTATGGCAATGTGTTGCAATCGTTACTTTTTTAGATTGTAAATTTTCAGCCATCTTTAATATTTATTCGCTGACATCAGGAAATGTTAATAAAGCCCAAGGAATTGATACACTAGATCGGTTATTAATATCTGGTGGATTAATGATTAGCCCATCAAATAATTGATCATTGATATACAAACTCACTTTCTTTGGTTGTTCAACATACCAAGTTAAGCCATGAAGATCTTCTCCACTATATTCTGTAGAAAGATATATATGTGTTTCTTTTCCTACATTTTTAACAGAAAAATCGAGCTCATCAACCGTGCGACAATAACCCAATAAACGTCTCGTCGTTAACGTTAATATCTGTTTACTCTTTTGGTAGCTTGATAATAATTCAAAAGCTTGACGTGTTTTATTAGTAAACGGCTCTGCGACTGAATGGACTTTTCCTAAATGGCTATAAAGGATGCTACAACCTTGTTTATTGACTAAAGTGTCTAAGACTTCTTTTGTTAATACATGATGTATTCCTCGTGCTTGATCAAAGTAGGAAACCCCTCCCCAGGCAGGATTGCAACGCATAAACTCATTAACTTCAGTGTCATCAACCAATTTAGATTTGCGTAACACTTTATTATCTTTGTGCATTGCATACTTTTTATTACCTAACCTTGCAAACCAACCTTTAATGAACTCTAACCCAATCGTTTTAAGAGAAGCTTTAATTTGCTTTTTATTAAACAGTGCTTGATAACTTCTTTTAGCATTTTGTGCAACACAGCTGGTTACGCGCCCTTTCCAAATAAAAGGCAACATACCAGATTGTACCGTTAAGTCACTATGGTAAGCAGGTTTGCCGACCTCCGCACCTTGCCCTTGCATAATGTCATTGTCTAGATTAGTTGGCGCTTGAGCATGATCCACCCACACTTCTATCTTTCTCTTCTCCGCTTGAATAGCATTCCAGTGTTTTTCAATTAACGCTCTATCGTTAACAAAATCACCAAATGAATGCAGACAATCGATATGACCTGAGTCAATCAGTTGATGAATTTTTTGCCGTCCGTCATCATCTGTATTCGTATAGGAAAAGTTATGTTCAGGCATATCAAAATAGATAGTATTACCAACTTCTAACCCCACACCTTTACCTAAAGATGTTTCTTCCGTGGTATTTAAGTAACGTGCGGTTTCAAAATAAATTTCTTTATTAGGTGTTTCATCTAAATCGCTACAAATAGCCAGCATCGCATGATATGGATAAGGGTATTTTCGTAAACTAACGCTCATGCTCAATAGTCCCTTGGTAGGTGAATATATTTAAAAAATATCATGAAGAAATTTTCAATCGACAAAACAATTTTTGCTGCATTTTTACGGGTACTAAATAGACAAAATAGATAAGAATAGTGACGATGCCAGCACTAACCAAAGTAGCTATTGCAGTAACTGAATCATTCAACTCATAGGCATGACGAGACCATGTAAGTAGACCTAAAAATGGCATGATATAGAATAATGGCTTAATAAAGCTACTTTGAACATAACCTAGCCATGACAGTTCCAGTTGCCGGCAGGTATAAATTGGCACAATAAACCCATAAACAATATTCATAGGGACGACAAATAATAAAGCAGCCGTGGTTAGCTCCCAATTATCAACACCTAAAAACAAAATACTTATTACAAAAATAACGAATACAGCAATGAAAGCAAATATAGATATTTTTCCATGTTGATTCAGGCCCATTAATATGCGGATAGAGGTGTCTTGCGCCATTGGTAATAATTGCCCTAGTGCCAATATCATCATTAAAGGCCATAGTGCATAGTCATTACCCATCCAATATCGCAAAACCACATCACCATAAATAAATAAGAAACCTAAACTAGGTAAGGCAAATGCAAAGCTAAGTTTGGTGGTATTAACAAAAAGAGTCTGAATAGCTTTATCATCACCCGCCCCCTGCATCGAACCTGTTGTCGGGGTTAACATTAAAGTGAATTTAGTCATAAACGTTTTTATTTGTCTAGTCAGTGCCATTGGCCTTGCAAAGACAGCTAAGGCAGCTGGTCCTATCGCACTCACCAATATGATATTAATGCTTTGTAATAAAAGAATCGGAGGAAGGTTTGATAGCATACTTTTTATACTAAAAATAAACATTTCTAGGCTGGTTGACCAGTTTGCCACTTTGAGGTTAAATTGAAACTCTTTACAGATTCTGGCCACAAAAACAAATCGAATTGTTTCAAAAACGACTGTTGAGATTAAGTAACCTATCGCCATCCCTATCACGCCAAGATCGGTCAAAAAAAGTAGTGAAACCATCAGTGCCAATGAGAAAAGGCTATCGCCAGCATGCAATGAGTTATGAATATCCCAACGGTGATAACCTGTCAATAATCCCTTGGCTGAGCCTGCTGCCATTCCAACTGACAAACTGAAACCTAAAAAAAGCACAACCCATTGCGCCATTTCAGTATTTTCTTTTAATGACTCACTAAAAAAAACCGGCAATAAAAAGTAAAATAAAATAGTACATAATATAACTGCTAAAGACACAACTAACTGCACAAAGACTGCAGAATTTGCTACCTCATTCAATTTGACAAAATTACCCGCTGAGCGATATTTTGCAATATAACGGTTAAAACAAGCCCCCATTCCAAATCCAAGTAGCGCCAAATAACTAACAAAAGACCAACCAAAATCCCAAATACCTAACGCCACTTGGCCTACTTTTTCATCCACTAAACGAGGCATTATAAAACCTGAAAAAACAAGAACAAGCTGGCTGGCCCAGCTCACCATTAAATTCCATGTGAAGCGATCTTGTCCGGTTAAATCAACTTTTTTATTTGAGTCTACATTTTGGTTCATTAGTAATTAATCCGTACAGTGAACTCATTTATTTTTATAAGTAATTTATGTTCACTTACCTTTGCAAGTTTGATGAAGTGAACTGAAAGATTTGTTGCTAGATAAACTAATTTTTGTTTTTTATGCGTCATGTGTTTTCTTCATTAGGATTTTTTAGGTGTGAATATTTCTTTTAATAACATGCCAATAAATAGAGTATTTGTCACTAAGTAGCGCTTCCATAATCGGCCTGGCTCTTGAAGCACTCGGTATAACCATTCCATGCCTAGTTTCTGCCAAATTAATGGTGCACGTTTAACTTTACCTGCAAATACATCAAATGATCCGCCTACGCCATGTACCACGGGCACTTGCATTACGTCTCCCCATTTAGCCATAAACTGCTCTTTTTTAGGCGAGGTAATAGCAACAAATAATACATCTGCTTTTGCAGCTGCAATATTTTCAGCGACTTGGCTTTGTTGCTCTTCAGAGAAGTAACCATTTTGACGACCAGCAATGACCACACCAGGGTAATGTTTATGAATTTGACGTTCAATTTCTTCTGATATTTCTTCCGTCGCACCTAAACAAAAGACACGGTAACCTAATTTATTACCGCGTTCTAATATGCCATGCATAAGATCGATACCAGCGACTCGCTCTGGTAATTTTTTATTGAGAATTTTGCTGGCTAATACCACTGCACTACCATCAGCAAGAATCAAATTTGATGAAGTAACATCTTCTCCCAAGGCTGGGTTACGCTTCATATTGACTACTTTAGCCGCATTTAACATGCCGATATGTAGAGATTGCTTAGAAGTGATACATTCGTTAATAATATCTAGGGATTGGGACATACCTAATGGGTGGATATCAATACCAAACATATTTATAGTAGGCGCTTGTACCTTATATCGTTTTAAAGGTTCATTTGATACGCGATTATCATCCGTCATTTGCCTGTCCTTAGCAGTTATATTTTACTAGTTTAGAATAATGGTTGTTTATGTAACTTCAACTCGAAATAAATAAGTCATCACAGCTACTTCTGTGGATCCCTGCATAAAACTACTTTCTAGTAACCCGTTATTGGTTCTTGAATTCAGTAATAAGTTCAATCGTTATTATTGAACTGCAAAAATTAACTACAGAGTAATATTTCAAACTTAACTTTTTGATATAATTACAGCTTTCACTTCTATTACACGGAGCCAAAATTAAGATGTGAATATTAACACAATTTAATACCATATTTTCCGCATATAAAGATAAAATACTCATTTTATTACATTAAGTAACTACAAATAACAGGGAATCCAACAATGCAAACAGTAGACTATTTAATAAGCTTAGATTACGAGTTATTTTTTGGTAAGAATCCTGGCTCAGTTGAAAATTGTATTTTAAAACCTACCGAGCAATTAATCACTGTTTTAGATAAGCACGATAGCAAAGTTTGCTTATTTGTGGATGCCGGCTTTCTTGTTAAGTTAAAAGAGTATTCCAATCAGTTCCCTGAACTTAAGGAACAATATAACAATATTCAAAAACAGTTATTATCACTATCAGAAGCTGGCCATGATATTCAACTGCATATTCATCCTCATTGGTTTGATAGTGTGTATGATCAAACAGGTTGGCATATTGATACAAGCCGTTATCGTTTACATGACTTTTCAGAACAAGAGATAGAAGAGATAGTAAGTACTTACAAAGCTGAATTGCAATTGTGTAGCCATCGTCCTATTTTTGCTTATCGAGCCGGAGGTTGGTGTTTACAGCCATTTATAAAAATTAAGCAGGCTTTGTTAAATAATGGGATTTGGTTAGATAGTACCGTCTTTAATCAAGGTTACTCATCGGATCCAACGCGACACTTTGATTTTAAAAATATGCCACAACAACCCTATTGGACATTCTCTAACGATCCATTATTACCAGAGCAATCTGGTGAGTTTATTGAGGTACCTATCAGTGCCTTTAAAACCTCTCCATTATTTTTCTGGAAACTTGCTTTCCACAAAAAATTCTCAAGTAAGCAGTTCAAACCCTTTGGTGATGGCCAAGCAATGGTAGCGAACAATCACTATTACTTTCAAAGGCTAACACAAAGTACCTATGGACCAGTGATGATCGATGGCGCGAAAGCAGGACAATTACAAAGTGCTTTTAATAGGCACCTTAAGCGAGATGATAAGGGGATCTTTAATATCATGGGGCACCCTAAAAGCCTTGCTCCTTACTCTTTGCATAAACTAGATCAGTTTTTAAGTAAAAATAAACAGTTGCATTGCAATACCTTTCAAGACTTGGTTCATTTAAAAAAATAAAGCAAACAAAGTAAATATTAATGCATAAAAAAAGCCCCTCAATCATGAAGAGACTGAGGGGCTTTTTGCAATATGCACTTTTAAACTAGTTTATTATTTTTCAGAAACTAAAGACCAATGCTTTTTAATTTCAGCGTCATTTGGCATTAACTCTAATGCTTTTTTCAGTATTGGTTTGGCTTGTTGATATTTACCCGCTTGGTATAAAATCCAACCGTAAGTATCTAAAACAGCTCCATTATTCGGCGCTACTTTATAAGCCCTTTCAGCCATTACTTCGGCTTTAGGATCCCCACTTAATGAATATAACCATGCTGCATTATTCAAGCTAGCCACTTGATTAGGGGCAACCGATAACACTTTCTCATAGGCGGCTATCGCAGCTTTATTATTACCTTCTCCCTGCAATACCATGCCATCATTTAAATTAGCATAAACACTATTAGGTGATTTTTCTTTCCAGTCAGCCAATAAAGCACGCGCTTTTACATTATCTTCAACTTTATAGAAGTTATATAACTCAAGAGCAATTTCTTCTGTTGCACTTTTATTCCATTCTGCTTTTAATAATTGCTCCGCTTTGACTTTATCCTTCTGAGCTAATGCTAATTGAGCCTGTAAAAGTATAACTTGAGGGTTATCTGGCAACATAGATTCTATTTGCTTCAATACTTTATCAGCTTCTGTATATTGCCCTGAACGCGTCTCAATTGTAGCCAGTCTAATTAAGAACAATGGCTGTTCAGGCGTTAACTGCAACTGTGCTAATGTTAATTCTCTCGCAACAGGATAATTACCCTCTTGCATCGCCATAATAATTCTTACATTACTTATTTGTTGCTGTAACTGATCGGCTTTATCCTTCAATTCAACGGGTAAACTCGACGCTGTTTTAACCAATTGATCCGCTTCGACTAAATTATTACTTTGATACTGATAATCAGCCAATACTAACGCTAAAATATTAGCCTTATGTTTATTGGATAAGTAAGTACCCACCGTCAATGGATCTTTTTGCTGCTGCTTAAGGCTAACAACCGCACCATAATAAGCTCTTAATTGGTCTGGATATAGCGTAATTATTTTATCGTATTGCTCAAAAGCCGCTTTCCAATCTTGTTGAATTTGCTTGCTTTGTGCTAAACCGTAATAAGCCTGCACATCGTTGTCAGATGCTTCAATAATACGATTAAAGTGATCCTCAGCAAGTGAGAATTGATTACGATATAGATAATAATTTGCAACTAATAAGCGTGTTTGTGTAGAACTACCTTCACTATCAGCCAGCTCAGTAATAAATTGATCCGCTTTATCTAACTCTTTTAGCTCAACTAATTTCTTTAAATAAGCCGTTTGTAAAGGGAAATCCGAAGCATTTTTTTGCAGACCTTTTGCTAATACATCAAGCACTTGTTGAGACTGTTCTGGAGTTTTAGCTGTAATATAACTACTTGTTAATAAAGCTAATTGAGAAGACTCTGGGAATAGTTTTGCGATACGAGCAAGCGCGATGTCAGCTTTATCAAACTCACCTTCTGAAATAGCAGCAATAGTATAAAGTGTTAACGTATCAAGTTTATTTTCATAATCAATCACATCATCTAATATCGCTAATACATCATTACTCTGGTTTAGCTTAAGTTGCGTCATTGCATAGATTTGAGTTAATTGTGGTGTATTGACTTCAGGGTCGATCATACCTGATAGGTATTTTTCAGCACCGTTGATATCGCCCTCTGTGTATAAAATGACACCCAACATGGTCGACGCTTTATTATTTTTTGCATCAATTTTTAATATTTCATAGAGTTCTTTTTTGGCTTTCGCTATCTCTTTTCTTTTGTAATATTCCTGTGCAGAGGCATAGTGCTCGTTGATGGTGGTTGCTGTTGGAAATTCATCACTTAGTATACGTGAGTATAGTAAAGCTTCAGAGCTACGCCCCTGTGAGGTTAGAATGCTCGTTAGCGCTCTTAGAATACCGATACGCTCAGGCGTAAAAATATCAGATGATGGGATCACGGTAAGCGCAAAAGATAATGTTTTTTCAGCATTTTCTATTTCACCCTTGCCCATTAACAGGAAGCCTTTAAGCATTAAGCCCTCGATATTTTTTTCATCGACTTGTAGTGCGCTATCCAGTAATGAAAGGGCATTCTGCTTATTATTCTGTGCTGCAGCAATGCGCGCTTCACCAATTAAACCTTCACCTTTGAAGTCTGATGTCGCCTGCAGTTCTTTGAATAATGACAATGCTTGTTTACTATTATCTTCCAATAATAATATTTTTGCTTTTAACAACTTAAATTGATTAGGATCTTGAGATAATAAATCAGCATGCTGTTCAATCAACTTATTTGCAGAAATAACCTTGCCAGCACGTTGATAAGACTCTAATAGCAATAAGTAATAATTTGCTTCTTTATCACCTTTAAAAGCATTTAATACTTCAATAGCTTGATTAGATTGCCCTAATTTATTATAGGTCTTTGCTAAAATAATATAACCGTCGATATGGTCGGGATACGCTGCAATGGCGTTATTCGCAGAGTTGATCGCGGCTTTAAATTGGCTCTGATCCAGATAAGTATTACCTTGCTGAGTATATTGAGTCAAATCCGCTACATTGGCTGATTTAGTATCTCCATTACAGCCAACCATAAGCAAAGAACTTGCTAATACAAATGAACTCAAAATGCCTGTTGTATGTTTTTTCATGGTATTCCCTTTTATAAAAGGTAGTTGAAATTCATTGTAATTATTGCATATCATATTTTTTCATTAAGTCATAAAGCGTGGGCCGCGTTATACCTAAAGATTTTGCGGCTGCACTCACATTATGATCAGATGCAATTAATGCTTGCTTTAACGCGCTCACTTCTGCATTTCGCCTAATTTCTTTTAGGTTAAGCGGTGCAGTATCCGCATTCACTAATCCTAAATCTAAAGCACTTATGTATTTTAAATCGCACATGATAGCTGCACGCTTTATTTTGTTTTCCATCTCTCGCACATTACCCGGCCAAGTATGATTTTCTATTCCATTTATCGCATCTTCCGAAAAACCGACAATTTGTAATTTCTGTTTTTTTACATACTTGTTAAGTAAATACTTCGCTAATAATATTTTATCTGAACCACGGTCTCTTAAGGGTGGTATATCTATCTGAATTTCTGCAATACGATAAAATAGATCTTCACGAAACTCACCAGTAGCGACCAATTTTTCTAAGTCTTTATGGGTTGCACATATAATACGTGTATCGATATTAATTTGCGTTCTTCCGCCTACTCTCTCTATTACTCGCTCTTGTAAAAAACGTAATAATTTAGCTTGCAGGTGTAATGGCATATCTCCAATTTCATCAAGAAATAATGTCCCTTTATGCGCCATTTCAATTTTACCGACGGTACTTTTAACTGCGCCGGTAAATGCCCCTTTTTCATAGCCAAACAGTTCACTTTCAATCAAGTTTTCAGGGATAGCAGCACAATTAATCGCTATCATCTTATGATCTTTTCGCAAACTAAGCTGATGCAGTGAATTAGCGATAACTTCTTTACCCGTTCCACTTTCACCAATCAATAAACAAGACGCATCAGTTGGCGCAATTTTTTCTATCATCTTACATATTTTGAGCATCTTGGTATCGCTAGCAATCAGCCCATTCAACATTGATTCTTTTTGACTACGACTGCTAAGCTGACGATTCTTCTCTTCTAGATGATAGATATGAAAAGCACGCTGTACGATAAGGTCTAATGTATCTGCATCTACTGGTTTTGCATAAAAGTCATAGGAGCCTAATTTAACGGCCTGCATGGCATGTTCGTTACCCTCATTGCCCGTCATCACAATAATTTTCATATGAGGATGTAAATGAAGCGCTTGCTGCAATAACTCAAATCCTTCGGTCACGCCATCCTCATCGGGTGGCAGACCCAGGTCTTGGATCATGACCTTAGGCTCATGTAAACGAATAGCAGAGATAGCTTCTTTTTGATTGGCTGCAATGACAACATTATAATCAGAAAAATGCCATTTCAACTGGGTCTGTAAGCCAAGATCATCCTCTACTATCAGTAACGTATCAGCTTTTTTATTTTTCAATATCTTTCCTTAATTCCTAAATTCAATTCTAGCTGTGTAACGCATTTCGTCATAACTTGAGATACTCGCTGTAGACTGTTTTTCATACTCTGCTTGCAATGAGAAACTTAACCTTGGGCGGAGTAAGTATTTTGCACCTATGATGGCATTAGTTATTTGTTTATCGAAATCTGAAACCAGTGTTGATTCACTATATTGTAACGACACAAAAGAATTTAATTTTTCAGTGTTTTTGAAGTCGAAGCCCGTACCTAAACCCCAGCGAGGATCTTTTTCATCGGTATTTAAATCTTTTTCTTGTTGATAATAAATATTGTTATTATTGTTTAAGCGGCTGGTAATAATAAATTTATGGTCTAGTTGGATCCTGTCTATCCATAATAATTGACTATCAGAGAAGTCTTCATTCTCATTATCTGCCACATCATTACCTAACCCTAGAGATGAGTCACTTAGCTCTCTTTCTGCACTCAATGAAAGGTTATGTTTAGCAAATTGATATTGGTAAGCTAATTTAAAAATAGCGCCAGTTTCGTCACTATCATCATCACTTAATTTGCTATAACCCAATTGTACTAAATAAGTACCGGCAACCAGTTGTCCTTCGATAGAGGCATTAACATTAATTTTTTGATAATCAGCCCCCGTATTTCGATATTCAACATCACTCATATCACTAGAAAGCTCAAAGCGAGTTTTAGTGTTTAATTTATGGTACCAAGCTAGCCCAATAATATTACGATCTGTATCATCGTCATCATTATCACTAAGACGAGTCGCGATATAATTATAACTAAGCTGAAAGCCGGCGCGCTTTGAATAAGGAATTATCCAAACTGGATTGATAGTGAATACATCTCTATCTCCACTATTTTCGGGTACATCACTGCTTGATTGGTCAAGTAAATATGAACGCCTAAAATGACTTAAATTAAGCATTAAATTTTTACTAAAAATCTCCTGCGACAAATTCAAGCTACCAGAAATATCGCTCTCATCATCGGTTTCATCATCGGTTTCATCATCGCTATAAGTTGAATAAGAAATTGTATAATCAAGCGCGGTTAAATTAGTCGCTGTTTGATTGAAGTACCCCAAACTAAGATCGATACTTTGCTCATGCCCTGACTCTTTGTTCACACTCGATTTATTAATGTTATCACTCTGTGCATGCTCAATACCTAATGCGATATAACGATCACTCACAGAAGCAGGTAAATCGCTTGCAATAGCAGTGCTTGACAGTAATGCCATTAAGCTCGTTTCTATAAATTTAAAACTACATTTTTTTAATTTCATATTCACACTATCGACTATTGATTATTAAGAACCAACCCTGCTAGCTTATCTTTACCGATTGCATCGATGCCTGCTTCCACTTGCGAAGAGTTCGATTGACCATACCCAACAACTAAAATAGCCGTATCACAAATTGAAGCTAATATTTGAGTTTCCGCATATAAGCCAATAGGAGGTGTATCAATAATGATAAAACGATCTGGATAGCGGTTTTTAACTGAGTTAATAAAATTTTGCATATTAAGTGAAGAAAAAAGCTCTGCAGCATGAATAATATTCGTACCAACAGGTATCACCCTAACTCTAGGAATACCAGATGGATAAATAATATCTGTAATAGCATCAGTGTCTCTTGCTAACAAATTAGTTAACCCGAGCGTTGGCTCTTTTTTCAAATAGGAAGCAATTCGAGGTTTATAAATATTACAATCAATCACTAAGGCGGTTTTACCTTGATCCAATGCAATACTCGTCGCTAAATTCATGCTTACATGACTAGTACCAGATTCTTGAGAGATCCCGGTTACCATGCACACAAAGTTACTGTGATTCATTTTATTTAATAAATTAGTACGTAATTCACGGTAAGCATTTAACGTTTTATAATCATCAATACCAGGATATATAATTTTACGATCATCCAATTCCTTTGACGAAAGTAAGGCTGTTTCAGCCATCTCCGTTATCTTACTCAGTTGCAGTGATTCAGGCATGAAGGTATCACGACTTTGCACGGCTGAAGAATTATTTGAAGAAGAATCAGACATATTAAAATGCTCCAAAATCAATGATATTTGTTAATGATGCACCGTACTTGTAGGCAACAGCGATAGCGACATAACAAGATAAACAAGCAATATAATAAAGTAAGAGAAAAGTATTATGGACCCGATTACGCCTTTTCTCAGTATTGCAAAGGGCATGTGGAATACCTGCTAATAAACTAACACCTTCAAAATCTTTTATTTCAGAGGTAAATCGAATTTTTGAATCAAGTACAATTTTAATAACAAAAATGGCGATCATAATAAGTAAAGCAACAATGGGACCCGCAACAAAAAAGTGGATAAAGCGAGCACCAATAGGCGTATTTGGGTAAGCTGCAGCTTCTTGCAGTTTATAGTTCACCCCTTGGCCTTGAATATCTAACACCATAGAAATACGTGCTTTTTCTTTTTTAGTCAGCATTTCTTCATACTGTTGTTGAAATACGCTGTAATCACGCGTTAATTCAGACAATTCAGCCTTGTTATTCGCAATACGTTTACGTCGTTCATAGGATTCATCTAATAATTCATTAAATGCTTTAAGACGGTTTAATAGGGTTTGGTGCTCAATTCTTGCAGCAGATAATAAACTCCGTAACTCACCATATAATGGGTTAAGATCTGAATTAATAGGTTTGTTAGCTTGACTTCCATTCGCCAAATCAGAGAGGGTATTTTCTAAGTCATTAATTTTATAATTAATATCAACAATTGCAGGGTAACTATCTTCATAATTGATCAGCAAAGCTGCTTTTTCTTTTTTCAGCTCTCTTAATTGAGATTGATAGACTGACGATTCATAATTATTACCAACTAACTTATTCTCTCTAGAAAGTTGTTTTTGCAAGTTCCAGACTCGTGTATTGCTCTCTTGAACCTGTATGTTCATCTCTTCAATCGAAGCACGTAATGAAGCAATACGAGAATTTACTTCTTCCTCTGTGCCATCAAAGTTAGATGATTGGAAACTTTTTAGTTTTTCCTCTGCTTTTAACAGTAAATCCTTATAAGACGCAGTTTGTTGATCAATAAAGTTATAAGCGCTTCGACTTTCTTGACGCTTTGTATCTGCGCTATCTTCAATAAACACAGATACTACTTTATTCAGCAATTCAAAGGTTCTACTTGCTGTATCGTCTTTATAGGAAACTTGAATGTAGTTACCTGACTTACCTTCTACGCTTAGATTACTTCGAATTTGACTAATTTTAATGTCTTTTGCTAAGCCAGCAGGAAACGCATTTTCACCATAAACGCTATCGATCACTTCCGATAATATACGCGGCGAATAAATAATATCGCGTACTTGATTACTTCTGTTCTGTTTTAACCCTGTGACAGAGGCTTTCGAGCCTAATAAAGGTTTAATAATATTTTGGTTATCAGCATAAATAGTAATTGAGCTAGAATAACTCGGTGGTCGTAACATGCCTACAAACATGATTGCAAAGCTAATAATGGTCATTAAAAATGCCACTTTAAACTTACGCTGACATATCTCTCGCCATGTTACGGCGACATATTTAAAAATTTCCGTAATATCCATCTTTAAAATACACTCTCAGGAATAATTAAAATGTCAGATGGGCGAAGTAGATAATTAGTATCTAAAATACCTCTGTTTAAAATATCATCAACATTAACATGGTAAGGTTTAATGCCATCAGGCGTGTTTCTGTACAAAATCGCTTCATCTGCATTTGCAAACTCTGTTAAACCACCAGCTTCCAATACTAGATCTAATACATTTAAATCTGTGTAATAAGGAATCGATAATGGGCCATTAACTGCGCCTGTAATACGTACACGGCTTGAATAAGAAGCACTATTAGCACCAAGCACAATAACCGTTACATTAGGGGCACGGATAAATTTACTTAATTTATCAGCAAGTTCTGCCGCTAAAACCTCAGGCGTTAAGCCTTGTGCTTGTGCATCACCCACTAAAGGCATTGAAATTTTGCCATCGGGGCGAACAGGAACAGTGACAGAAAGATCTTGGTTTTTCCAAACACTGATTAATAACTGGTCATTATTACCTATTTTATATTCTGAAAATTTAACTTTATCTGAATAAGGTTCTTCATGTAAAACAACCGTTTTTGCACATCCGCTTACCATCACAGTACAGAGAAGCGCTAGTAGATATTTATTCATATTTTTCTCTCTTTTTTAATTTAAGTGTAAATGCTAGTTTAAACCCAATTACGTTAGTAGGAGATTACCCTAATTACTTAAAACAAATCATATTTATCTTATAAAAATGTTAATGCCGTTAACTTGCCATAGGTAAATAGATAGAAAATTTGCTACCTACCTGTGGTGTACTTTCAACAATTAACTCTCCTTTTAATGAATGTATGATTTCACGTATTTGATAAGCGCCTATGCCCATCCCCTGATCCTGCTTGGTACTATTAAAAGGTTGAAACAATTCATTCTTAATAAAAGCTTGGTCCATACCTGTGCCAGTATCTATGATATCCAGCCAGATTTGATCGTCTTTACAATTTAGTAACAATTCCACCTCCCCCTCTTTTTCAGTTGCATCCTGGGCATTTTTGATAAGGTGGTTAATAGCCATCAATAACTTATCTCTATCCCCTTTAACCTCTGCATCTAAGCAAGTTTTGGTTAGTTTGGGTTGTGGGAAATCATTCATATTCATCGCTACAGCTTGCACTAATAACTCATGTAAATTAATCGTTTTTAACTCGTCACTGCCTTTTAATTTCTTTAATAACTGATCCATTTTTTTCACAGAATTAGCAATTGTAGCAATAACATCATCCACAAATTCAGGGTGATGTTTATATTTTTCTGCATTTTTAACCACCAGACCTTGCTGCGCGATTAAGTTTTTAATGTCATGAATGGCAAAGGCCGAGACTTTATTAAACATATCAAACTGTTGATTTTGAACTAACTTTTCTGCCGCTTGCTCTTGATTAATATAGGTGGCAACTTGTCGTCCCGTTAGCTTTAATAAATCTAGATCTTCCCAGGTTAGTTTCTCATTTTCATTTAATTTTGTTTTGCAAAGCACCGCAAAACCAACTAAACCCGATGCTGCATTGAGTGGTAGCACAATCCAAGTGTTTTGTACCGTTGCTATCCAGTCAGGTAAATCATTGTTGTATTGTGCATCGTACTTATTAGCAAATTTGTTAGCCTGGTAAACCCATTCTTCTTGCTCTAATTTTTGAATAAAATTGCTATGTATGGATTCTATTGGCAAACGCCCGCTAAATTGTAATTTAGCAGTAGCAACACAAGTATAAAATTGTTGACCTTTAACCCAGATCCCACCTGCATCACAATTAAACAACTTACTTAATGCATGTAATGACACATCATAACAATTCTGACTTTTATGTTGCTGAGAAAGCAGAAGGTCTAGCTTTATCCATTGCTTTTTATAATCATATTTATGTGCAAAGAAATGTTTACTTGTCCAAACAACAAAGCCCTCACGTATTTTCTCTGAAAGTGAAAGGGCAGCAATAGAAAATACAGACAGTACGTATAACATGACCTTAGAGGCACTTAACCAACTAATATTAAAGTAGTCTAATGCGGAAGAAAATAAAGCAATTGTAATTAAAAACGCGCCTACTAAAGTCAAACTAGTATTAAAAAGAATGACACTATTTGACAACTGGAAACGACTGCTCTCCTTTAATTGATCCGCATAAAATATAATACTAAGCGCTAATAATAAAGAAGTGACAGAGCTGATCACAGCCCTTGCTTGCCATAAAGACTGATCAAGGTCGCTATCAAGTAACAACAGCGAAAACACTACGATATCGTAGGAAAAAATAATAAATGCAACTAATGCAGCTAATTTTGTCATTCGACTTGAATGATCGCTTCGAATCAATTGTTCACAAACCACAAAGCCGAATAAACTCAGCATTATTTTAAAATAAAGGGCTAAAATAGGGGAAGGAAAGAGCGCAGTATTATTAATATTATAAATAAACAGCGATAAGGTGATTAACATGGTGCCATATAAGCTATATGCCCATATATTAGGGAGTTTTGTGCCCCTAGCTAGCATCAATAAATAGAGTAATACAATCACCCAAGCAAGATATCGTAAAGACTCAATTAAGAAAAAACCCCAAGATAGAGAACCTGCAGAAATAGTATCAGGAACGGAGCCATGCCAAATGACAGAAACAACGGCGCAAGCGAAAAGGCTGAGTTTCACTCTTAACAATTTGACTTTAAATAGAATAATGACTGCTAACGCTATTTCAACGCTACTATTCAACCAATGTATATTGGTTACAACAAGATTTAGTTCCATCTATATCTTCTCTAATCCTGATAAATATGCGTTAAATAAAATCTATTAAATCAAAAATAGGTCTTAAATTATTGAAATAAATCAATTATAGCTTTTATGGCAAATGGAAAGCAAACCTTGCTTATACGTATATCAAAGACATTCATAATCTACTGCCTATCGCTGTAATATACTCACTAGCATTTAAGGCAGTTAAAATCGTATTACAACCTGAAGCCACTCTAATTATCAATTACCTAACTATTTTTAAAATAAATGTAGGCTAGTTTTAAAATAAATGTAAGTTAGGCGCTGCTTGTTTTAATCTAAGTCTTATTCAAGAGACAGCTAAACTTAAAAGAAAAGTACAGAGATTTAGCTCGTTATTCAAAATAAGTGAAACATAGCAAACGTTTGCTTACTTATTCATTAGGAGCGCTAACTTTTCACTAATGCAAAGTTTTACATACTATTGAAACAAAAATAAAATATAATTTTTTAAAATCTCAAACAGATCTAATACTCAACATAACATCTTGTTTAATTGATTATTTAGACTATTTTTACAGTTCTACAGATAACACTTAGTGATCACTAAAATCGTTAAGATCAATAGTGTATCCATAATTTAATCATACTCAGCTAAAGCTATAGGGTGAAAATAAATGTTTAATAAGCATATAAAAAATGAGTTAAGCGATCATAAATTGATGCTTAAAACAGCCAACTCTATTGTAGATTCAATAAAGCACAGCGTAGCGACCATCGAATTCACCCCAAACGGCCAAATTATTGATGTTAACCCTTTGTTTTTAAATGTAACTGGCTACCAAAAAGAAGAAGTAATTGGTGAGCATCATTCTGTTATGTGCCTTCCTGAATATATAAAATCTGAACAATACACATCATTTTGGCAGTCACTTCGACAAGGTAATTCTAATAAAGGCACTTTCATGCGTAAGCATAAAGATGGCAATATAATTTGGTTAGAAGCGACCTACTTTCCTATTACAGAGGACGGAAAAGTAACTAAAGTAATGAAAATTGCAGCAGATGTCACTGAAAAGAAAATAGCTTCATTAGCTAAAGAAGCCGTATTTAACGCGCTTGATAAATCACAAGCAATTATAGAATTTACACCTGACGGTCATATTATTACTGCTAATAACAATTTTTTATCTGCCGTTCGTTATGACTTAAAAAGTATTCAAGGTAAACATCACCGTCTATTTTGTGAAGACTCATTTTACAAAGAAAACCCTACTTTTTGGGAAGATTTACAACAAAATAATTTTAAAAGTGGGCAATTTTTAAGAAAAGATGCGTACGGCAACGACCTATGGTTAGAAGCAACTTACAACCCTATTCTCGATGATAATAACCACGTAATTAAGGTCATAAAATTCGCCAGTGATATTACTCATAATATTAAACGTGAAGCATCCGTAAGAGAAGCATCAACCATCGCACATGATACCTCGTTAGCGACTATGGAGATGATTGAGAAAGCATCTACGATGTTAACATCGTCAGTCAAAACCTCGGCAGATATTTCCGAACTCACTGATAAAGCCACTAAGCAGATTAACCTACTCAGTGAACAAGCGGATAATATTCAAACAATTGTATCAACAATCAAAAGTATTGCAGATCAAACTAATTTGTTAGCATTAAATGCGGCTATTGAAGCCGCACGAGCAGGAGAACAAGGCCGTGGTTTTTCCGTTGTTGCAGATGAAGTCAGACAACTTGCGTCTAGAACAACAGAGTCAACGAAAGAAATATCAGATGTTGTGGCGAATAACCAAGGTGTCACTAAAAATGTTCAAGATGGTATTCATTCGGTGTCAGAGTTTGTTGAAAAAAATCGCGCACAGATAAGTGCAATGGAAGCAATAATGCATGATGTTCAAGCTGGTGCGCAAAAGGTATCTAAAGCGGTTGACGGGTTGAGCAAAACTTAATTACTTATTTTACAGCCTCCCCTTTTAACCTTCTACTCAACTCTAGAACCTGCCCGCCTTATGGCTTGCAGGTTCTTGTTTGTTACATATTAATTTCTGAACCGGGCAACTATCTTTATTAGCTAGATTCATAACCATAAGATATCAAACAGCAATAATTAAAATGTAATACGGAGACAGAACATGACAAGCGATTGTAGGCTTGATAATTGACCCTGTAAATAATTAGGAATCCGATTTTTTAACATCAACATACACTTTTATTTTCTGTCCTGGTTTAATCATTCTACTATTTTTAATATTATTCCAACGTACCAAATCAGCAGTTTTAACATTGAATTTATTAGCAATCCCGCCTAGAGAATCACCTGTTCGTACATGATAGGTAACATGGCGTATAATTTTTTTAGTGCCAGCAAAAGTATTAGTAGAAGGTGCTTTCCAAATCTTTAACGTTTGCCCCAAACGCAGTGTTTGCTTAACTTTTAAACCATTCCATTTAGCTATTTGCTGAGAGGTTACTTTATATCGACGACTGATATCCCAAAGTGTATCTCCTTCAATAACTTTATGAGTCACTTTTTTCTTAGTAAGTTCTTGTCTAGACTCTTGATCTTGCAAACGTTTAGCCTGCAAAGACAAATGCTGTTGTTGCGAAGCACTAGCGATAGGAATTAACAGAGGTTGCCCAATTTTAATAAAAGAGCTATTTAAATCATTGATCTGTTTTAATACACTCGTGGTTGTTTTATTCCTTTGTGCAATCATGCTCAGGCTATCACCGGATTTAACACGGTAACGATCCCAACGAATACGTTTATTTTTATCAACTTTAGCCAGTTTATTAGAAAACGATTTTGCCACAACACTTGGTAATAGTAATTTATGAGGCCCATCTGGTGAAGTCGCCCAGTGATTGAATGCTGGATTTAATAGTTGAACCTCTGCAAGGCTTAACTCAGCCAATTCAGCAGCATAGGAAAGATCGATTTGTGAACCAATATCAACATAAGTTAATGCTTGTTTATTAGGTATAAATGGTAAGTCTATATCGTACTTTTCATGGTTTCTAAGAATATCTACCAAGGCCAAAAATTTAGGCACATATTTTTCTGTTTCTTTAGGTAAATCTAAATTCCAATAATCAACCGGCATGCCTGCTTTCCTATTTTTTGCAATAGCACGTTCCACTCTACCTTCACCTGAATTATAAGCGGCAAAAGCATACAACCAATCATTACCTAAATAACGATGTAAAATTTGCATATATCGCAAAGCACCGCGCGTCGAAGCATATACATCACGGCGCCCGTCATACCACCAATCCTGACGTAAGCCAAAACGCGCCCCGGAAATCGGCATAAATTGCCACAAGCCAGAAGCGCCGGCATAGGAATATGCATAAGGGTCAAAAGTACTTTCAACAATCGGTAATAAAGCCAATTCGAATGGTAAATTGTTGGCTTCAATTTGTTCGACAATCAACCATAAAAATGGCTCTGCACGCTTTGAAACTTGTTTTAAATATTTAGGGTGGCGAAGATAATAATCACGCTGTATTGCTATTCGAGAGTTATCCGGCACTTCAAAATCAAAACCTTCCGCTAATTTAAGCCACAAATTATCATAATGCTTTTTTGATAGTTCCTCTGTTGCTTGGCTGCTTTCATTTTCAACAAGGTTAGTTAACCCTTCTTCATCATCTTGCTCTTCCAATTCGCTTCGTTCTTGATTGAAGATGGTTTCTTCTGGGAAATTGGCGGTTTGAAAAGAGGTACTTTGACAAGCGCTCAATAATAAAATAGTAAATAAAGAAAAAAATAGTTTCATAGTCGAGCCATTGATAAAAAGTAAACCAGATAGATACAAATGCAGTCGTACCTACTTTTAAATTGAGCCTATATTAGAATCTAATAAACGGATCAAAAGTTATCTTTGTAAATACGTAATGCTGCAAAGCATGGCAATCCAGCTTCAATAGGTTTTGCGAGTAAGTTTTGTAAATTATTAACTAATACTGTATCGGAAGTACGTAAAAAAGGATTAATCGCTTTCTCACACTTGATCGTAGTTGGAATAGAAGGCAGCCCCTGCTGACGTAATTTACTTACTTGTTTAATATAAGCGAGCAAATCATTGTTGATTGGGTCGACCTGTAGAGCAAAAATAAGATTATTTTGAGTGTATTCATGAGCACAATATACTTTAGTATCATCATTCAACGTGCTTAAGCGCGATAAAGCGCTGTACATTTGTTGATGTGAGCCTTCAAATACACGGCCACAACCAGCAGAAAATAAAGTATCACCACAAAACAGCATTTGATCATTAAAATAAACGATATGGTCCAAAGTGTGCCCAGCGACTTGCCATACCTTAAAGGTTAACCTGTCATCAAAAAAACTCACTTCAGAGTCTTCATCTACTAAGTTGACTTGATTAAACAAAGGTTGCTTAGCAAACACTTTAATATTAGGGTTGTCTGATAATAAATCTTTGACGCCACCAATATGGTCATGGTGGTGATGAGTAATAATAATCGCTTCAATGACTAACTCTTGTGCAGCTAAAATTTCAAGTACAGGCGCGGCATCTCCTGGATCGACCACAACACAACGCTGGCTTTGACTATCTTTAATAAGCCAAATATAGTTATCATTAAATGCAGCAATAGTTAAAACACTAAACATAATTTTTCTCAACTTTAAAGTTTAGGAGTGGAGGCACATGAAAACAGCAAAAACATCACGCACCTTAACTCCAATTACGGATTGGTTACAGTTAAGTAATGGGCAACGTCTGCAAGCACAAACTCAAGACCTTGTTAAGGATGCTATTGCACATTGCTTTGGTTATCACTTATTAAAACTAGGGCATCTAAGTACACAATTAAAAACCGATAACTGCCCTATTCGCCATCAAATAAATTGCGCAGAGGATGGAGAAGATATTGGTTTACAAAGCGATTTACAACATTTACCTTTTCAAAACGCCACTATCGACCTGTGCATTTTAGTGCACGAATTAGATTTTTCGAGCGATCCCCACCAATTATTAAGAGAAATCGATCGCATCTTAACACTCGATGGCACCTTGATAATCAGTGGTTATAATCCCTACAGTTTTTTTGGCTGTCGAACATTATTAACCCCTAATGATCAACATACCGCGCGCCTTTTTTCACCTAACCGAGTTATCGATTGGTTACATCTTTTAGGGTTTGAAATAAAAGAAAAACAATACTTTGATTGTCTATTAGCACAGCCCAAAGGCCCTATCTTGGCTCATTTAGGAAACTTTGGACGCCGTTATTTACCCTTTTTCTGTAGCGTTTATTTCATGGTTGCTAAAAAACAAACAACACCAATGACGCCGATCAAATTAGGGTTTGAATTTAAACGACGAATTATTAATAATCAACCAGTTACTACCAAACAGTCCCACTCAAAAAACACCTAAACAGCTCTTTTTGAGCTATTAATCATGTTATTCGCAGTTGCAGTGTAGACTATTCTACATAACCTTCATCTTTTTGAGTTGGTTTGGCTTCTGCGGCTTCTCGTGCTAAATCGTCACAGCGTTCATTTTCAGGGTGTCCTGAATGCCCTTTCACCCAATGCCACCTTACTGTATGTTTCTCTTGAGCGGCATCTAGCGCTTTCCATAAATCAACATTTTTTACCGGCGCTTTAGCTGCCGTTTTCCAACCACGTTTTTTCCAATTATGTATCCACTGTGTAATGCCTTGACGGACATATTGGCTATCTGTTGTTACATCAACCTCACAAACTTCAGTCAAACTTTCTAACCCTTTCACGCAGGCTAGCATCTCCATTCGATTATTAGTGGTTCTTGCATACCCCTCAGAGAGTTCGCGGCGATGCTCATTAAAGACTAAAATAGCACCATAACCTCCCGGGCCAGGATTACCAAGACATGAGCCATCTGTATAAAGTTGGATTTTTTTCATTATTACCATCACATAAATTTGTTAGACTAGTAAGCGAACATTCAGCTTAAACACGCAGCAACTATAAATAGAGATGCCTATGAACACAAGTAAACTCACCCGCCAAGTTGTACTGGATACAGAAACTACAGGTATGAACAAAGATGGTCTCATTTATGTGGGACATCGCATTATTGAGATTGGTTGTGTTGAGGTTATTAATCGTCGTTTAACCGGTCGCCACTACCACGTTTACATACAACCGGATATGTTAATTGATCCAGAAGCGATGGCAGTGCATGGTATTACCGATGAGTTTTTATATGATAAACCTCGCTTTGCTGACATCGCAGATGAATTCATTGACTTTATTAAAGGAGCGGACTTAGTTATCCATAATGCCCCCTTTGATGTTGGCTTTATGGATCAAGAGTTCCGTTTTTTAAATAAAAAGACACAACCTACTGAAGAAATAGCCACTGTAACCGATACATTAGAGATGGCTAAAAAGATGTTTCCTGGTAAGCGGAACAATCTTGATATTTTATGTGACCGTTATGGTATTGATAATAAGCACCGAGTATTACATGGCGCTTTATTAGATGCGGAAATATTAGCGGATGTTTATCTACTAATGTCAGGTGGCCAAAAAGACTTAAATTTAGCTAATAATGAGTCAGGTAAAAATGATACGGGTCGACGTTTACGTAAAAATTTATCACCTTTATCTGTTATTCATGCGAGCCAAGAAGAGTTAAAAGCGCATGAATCACGTTTGGATTTAGTACAAAAATCAGGGAGCTGCTTGTGGCGGTAATCAATAAAAGTTGGATTGTATTTTCATTATTAATGCTGGCTGTTGTCAGCTCTTTTGCACATACTATCTATGCGCCCAATGACATCCCCCTACTTGATAATCGATTTAGAATTGACCCGAATACTGAACAAGTAACAATCATCTTAAATCACCCTCAACAGCGGCAAAAAACAGTGTTAGTGCAACCCGATGGCAGTAAATTATTTGCGCGCCGACACCCTAAAGAAAGTGTTGCCTGGCTCCATAATAACAACAAAGATATTATAACCATTCAAAATCCGATGCCTGGGCCATGGCAAGCTATTGCAATGCTAAATGGAAATAATAGAATTCAACTATTAAATCCTATCTCATTAAAGATCAATAAATTACCGCTTAAAGTTTATAATAGTGAATATCTAACATCCCATGTATCTTTGATTAAAGATGGGCAGATAATGACTAATAAAGATTATTTGAAATATGCCAAGTTAACGGTTTCTATTGTTAGCGATCAGAAAAAAGTAGTCTCATTATATAGAGATGATGGCCAATATTATGACTCATTTCCTTTTGACGGAGAGCTAACGACTGATTTTTTCATGGACTTAGATCCTGGCCGGTACTTGCTGAATATTAAAACTAAAAATAATATTTTTATTCGCAACGTTAACAAAGACATTGTTGTCTTTCCGCAGCCACTGACCTACAACATACAACAAGCTGAAGAGAATGTGAGTAGTGTAAGATTAACATTATTTGCAGATGAATCAGAAATAGTCCCTAGCTCAATTATCGTGGATGCAATGATTAGTCGTGTTGATAATGGACAAACACAACAATCTATCGTGAGCTTCTCAGACCAAAAAGAAACAAGTAATACATTCGTGGTTGATTTCCCACTCACTTACGGCAGCCACACTTACAGTGGAAAAGTATTTGCAACCACTGTAGATGGTCGTGAAATCAACTTTAAACTGCCTGAAAAAAACTTTGAATTAATAGCTCCAGCACCTGAGATTCCAGAGGCAAGTTCCCTATTACCAATCACTTCAGCGGCCACTGCAACTATTTCAGGAGCAGAAGCGACGGGAGAAGCAGAGCAACCATTCCAATATCTATGGATAATAATAGCCTCATTTGCGTTATTAATTGTAATAGGGGTACTCGCTGTGATGTTTTTACTTAAAAGAAAACAAAAAAAGCTAGCTGCAGATAACGGATTATCATTAGATGAATTGATCATTGATGAACCGAAACAGGCTAAAAAATAAAATAAATCAGCTAAAAAACAAACGCTATGAACATAAAATAAGCACTTAGACCAATTACCTTGTAAATATTATGTTTTTTTTGTTTTTCGTTATTGACTCAGTACCTGCAACTCCGTATTATCTGCGCCTCAACGG
>Ga0316197_10000061_pt1 | contig 93541 bp, 78 predicted proteins | sample OudBiesiAoxic_MG_FD_204939 | JGI IMG/M metagenome (GOLD analysis project Ga0316197, IMG submission 204939) | Coastal sediment microbial communities from Oude Bieten Haven, Netherlands - site A oxic | ecosystem: Environmental > Aquatic > Marine > Coastal > Sediment | place: Netherlands... | reverse complement strand
TCGAAGAAGTGGACCATGCCGATTAGAAACTGGAAACCTGCACTAAATCGTTTTATTATCGAGTTTGAAGATCGAATAGCAGACTACATATAAATTAGGTAGTTACACAGAATCTGCTACAGGGTCCGTCGCTTCGTTAGCTTTGTCTTCTACTTACAGCTTAAAACTTCTAACTTAAAACTTTCTAGCTTTAGTTCGCGACTTTCTTAGTGTTGTCCTTAGCCCGAAGCTCGCCGCCTTGTTTGATTTGTCTTCGACTTACAGCTTATAACTTACGACTTAGAACTTTCCTGGCATTAAAACCTGACAAAACGTTCCTGATGTCGGTGTTATGCATCGCTTTTCTTGGTCGAACGGGCCACTTCTGCTAGCATGTATATCAGTATATTTTGCTTTCGGAAACAGTTATGGCTACCCCTCCTTCTTTACGTATAGAAAACTTAATGGCAGCACTCGACTCGGCAGAAATGGGTCAACAACCGGGTGAAGTTCACGGTGCGCTTGTAGGCTTGATTTGCGGCGGTGTAGAGCAATCGAAAAAGGCATGGAATAGTGCGTTTCTGGAGCTGATGAATGATGGTCAGCCTCTGCCGGATGCATTGCAACACCTTATCGATGAACTCTATCAGGATACCCTGACAAGATTGTCGGATGCCGATTTTGGCTTTACCCCTATGCTTCCTGAAGAGGAGGAGCCTTTGGCCAAACGTGTCGAGGCGCTCTCGTTATGGGTGCAAAGCTTCCTGACCGGTATCGCTATGGTTCAGCCTAAGCTCAATAGAGCATCGAGTGATGTGCAAGAGGTCATTAAAGATCTTGCCGAAATCGCCTTAGTGGAATTTGATGTCGCCGATGATGACGAGTCTGAGTCTGCGTACATGGAGCTGATGGAATTTTCTAAGATGGCGGCCCTGCTTTGCTATTCCGAGTTTGGCCCAGAGCCCACAGAACAAGATACGAGTGTTATTCACTAATATCAGTCTGTAGTCGCAAGACACAAAAACTATCTCTTATCGAGTTTCGGCACCGCGTTTGTCACTCAGACGCTTTGCCGGATAAGAAGCTTTGGTGTAGTAGAGAACCTTAATGAAAGCTCAAACTGAACAAGATACCAGCCAACCTATTACTGTTGTCGATGTCGCCATTGTTGGCGGCGCGATGGCCGGGGCCACCTTAGCCTTAGGGTTAAAAAAATTGGCTAAAGACCTTCAAAGGCCACTCAAGATTGCCCTTATCGAGGCTCACCGCCCCGATGACAATCATCCTGGTTTCGATGCGCGCTCCATTGCTGTCGCCCATGGCTCTATCTTCGAGCTGAATCGACTCGGTATCTGGCCAAAGATAGCCCATCTGGGGACACCGATAGAGAACATCCATATTTCAGATCGGGGCCACTTTGGCATGACCGAGCTCAATGCCGATGACTTCTATCTTAAGCACCTGGGGCAGGTTATCGAACTTGAGCAGGTGGGCAAGGTACTGTTTAAGCAGATCGCAGACACCGACATCGAGCTTTATTGTCCGGCTAAACTGGCTTCGGTTGAGGCGAAAGCCGATGCTCAGCTGTTGACACTCGATGATGGTACGCAACTCAGTGCATCCCTGTTGGTTGCGGCAGATGGGGTTAACTCCAAAGTCAGGCAGGCATTTAAGCAACCTCTGGAGCAGGTCGATTTTGAACAGGTGGCACTCATCGCGAATGTCGAAACCGACAGACCTCACGAGCAGTGGGCATACGAGCGATTTACCGATTCCGGCCCCCTGGCTATTTTACCTATGGCTAAGTCTAAAGGGGTCAACAGGGTCTCCTTGGTGTGGGCATTAAAGCCCGGTGATGCCGAGCGTTTAATGTCAGTGCCTAAGGCCGAGTTCTTAACCGAGCTACAGCAGGCATTTGGTTATCGCGCCGGTCAGTTTACCAGTGTCGGTGAGCGGCACTCCTATCCCTTGTGGCTCTCACACATGCCAAGGCCTATCTACCACCGCTGCGTCTTTATCGGTAATGCGGCGCAGACGCTGCACCCCATCGCCGGTCAGGGGTTTAACTTAGGTTTGAGAGATCTGGTGAGCTTACTCGAAGTGTTAAAACGCACCATAGAGAGCGACACGAGTGACGAGTTAGACCTTGGTCGTGCTCAAGTCACCCATCAATATCTGCAGAGCCGGGAAGCAGACCGAAGCGCCACCATGACAAATATTGAGTTTTTAGTGCGAGGGTTCTCTAATGACTATTGGCCGCTCGTCGCTGGCCGAAGTCTGGCATTGAGACTACTCTCCTGGCTGCCGCCACTGAAAACGCCTATCGCGCGCAGTGCTATGGGGTGGCGGTCATAACCGCTGAACGCAAGCTTTGCAGGATCACAAGTATTTAAGGAAGGTTAAATGTTGAGTGCACAAACCTATGATGTCGCCATTATCGGCGGTGGAATGGTCGGGCTGGCTACCGCTATCGGGCTGGCAATGGAAGAGTTACGGGTCGTGGTTATCGATGCGGGTGAAACTCATGCCGTTTCGGGCGAAGCCAGACTTAGGGTGAGTGCCATCAACAAGGCCAGCCAGCGATTACTGCAAAATCTGGGCGCCTGGAGTTACTTGGACGGCGACCGTCTCAGTCCCTACCAAAAGATGGAGGTGTGGGATAAAGACAGCTTGGGAAAAATAGGTTTCGATGCTCACTCTATCAGCGAACAGCACCTTGGTAGCATCGTCGAAAATGACAACATCAGCTTTGCCTTAGCGAAAAGAGCGGCCGAGTTTGATGAGATCACCCATCTTGAGAATCACCGTCTGGAGAAGATAGCTTTCGGTGAGCGTGAAGCCTGGTTAACGCTGGATAACGGTGACAACCTTAGCGCCGCATTGGTGATAGGCGCAGACGGTGCCAACTCATGGGTACGTGAGCAGTGCAAGATCCCGATGACGTTCTGGGACTATGGCCATCACGCCATCGTTGCCAGCATACGCACCGAGATCCCCCATTTAGACACCGCAAGACAGGTCTTTCTTGATGAGGGGCCATTGGCCTTCCTGCCTATGTATGAGTCCAATCTCTGCTCTATAGTCTGGTCGGTGCCGCCGGCAAAGGCTAAGAAATTGCTCGAGGCTGATAAGCTGGAGTTTGAACGGACACTTACCGCCGAGTTCGATGGCCGTATGGGCATGTGTCACTTAGAAGGTGAGCCTCAAGCCTTCCCGCTCAGAATGCGTTATGCCCGTCACTTTGCCCGTCACCGCCTGCTATTGGCCGGCGACGCGGCGCACACCATTCACCCGCTAGCGGGGCAGGGGGTCAACTTAGGCTTCCTGGATGCGGCAGCTATTATTGAAACGGTTGGCGAGCTGAAACTCGATGGCAAAGATATCGGTGATTATGGCAATCTGCGCGCGTTAGAGCGCTGGAGAAAGGCTGACGCCCTGGAGATGATCGCGGCAATGGAGGGCTTTAAACGCCTCTTCGAAGGGAGCAATCCGGTCAAGAAAGCCCTGCGTGATTTAGGTCTTAATTTGGTCGATAATATTTCTCCTGTGAAAACACTGTTTATGCAACAGGCGATGGGTAATAAAAGCAGCCTGCCCAAACTCTGCAAAGCAGAATAGTAATTTTGTAGGACAGGAATAATAATCCAATTTTTTCAGTAAGTTGTTACGGCTTTATTTGAAAGCGTCTCTGGGTATGTAAAAAAACTACATGTTTAACATGAGAAAAAGTAATGACTGAATCGTTCGGATTAGAAAATTCTCTTGTATACAAAACTGTGACGCAAGGTATAATTTCGCCGCATTTTGATACCTTGCTTTTAAGGTAGCTTGGTTATATATGCATCTCTATATATCGCAATGGATGTAAGTTTTATCTTTGCAATCACATCCTGGCAGTGAGTTCCCTACGCCAGGCAAAGACCCGAAAAGGGCCACAAAGAAGAGATAATAATGGCTAATAAAACTGTACTCTTTAACAAGCACTTGGAATCTGACGCCAAGATGGTCGACTTTCATGGTTGGGATATGCCTCTTAACTATGGTTCACAGATCGAAGAACATCACGCCGTTCGTCAAGATGCGGGTATGTTTGATGTATCACACATGACTGTTGTCGATGTGACCGGCAGTGATGCTTGTGCTTTCCTACGTAAATTATTAGCGAACGATGTCGCTAAGCTTAAGGTTCCCGGTAAGGCGCTATACGGCGGTATGCTGGACCATAATGCTGGTGTGATTGACGACCTGATCACCTATTATCTTACCGATACCCATTACCGTGTGGTGGTTAACTCTGCCACCCGTGAAAAAGATTTAGCTTGGATTGCCGAGCAGGTTAAAGGCTTCGATGTTGTTATCACCGAACGCCCGGAACTTGCCATGATCGCCGTTCAAGGTCCTAATGCTAAAGCTAAAGCCGCGACGGTATTTAACGCTGACCAAAACGCAGCGGTCGAAGGGATGAAGCCATTCTTCGGTGTGCAAGCCGATTCACTGTTTATCGCGACTACCGGTTACACCGGCGAAACGGGTTACGAAATCATCGTACCTGAAGATGAAGCGCAAGCGCTATGGCAGGGTCTTTTAGAAGCCGGTGTTAAGCCATGTGGACTCGGTGCCCGTGATACTTTGCGCCTTGAAGCAGGTATGAACCTATACGGCCTGGATATGGACGAAACGGTTAACCCGTTAGCGGCCAATATGGGCTGGACCATCGCATGGGAACCACAGGACCGCGACTTTAACGGCCGTGAAGCGCTGGCCGCAATTAAAGCCGCCGGTACCGAAAAGCTGGTGGGTCTAATCATGGAAGCCAAAGGCGTTATTCGTCCGGGCATGTCGGTATTTTTCACCGACGGCGAAGGCGTAGAGCAGCAGGGCACCATTACCAGCGGTACCTTCTCGCCGACTTTGGGCTACTCTATTGCGATGGCCCGTGTGCCAAGAAGCATAGGTGATACTGCCGAAGTCGAAATGCGCAAGAAGCGTGTCTCTGTTAAGGTCGTAGCACCATCATTTGTACGCAACGGTAAACAAGCCTTTTAACTATTTAACGAGGTTATAGCTATTTAATCCGATTTTGTTGTCGAGAGTGCTCATTGATACTTATCAACTCCGCGCTCTCTCCTAAAACTCGAATCAAATTTCGGCTAACCTCGTCAAATTGCAGGTATATGGTTTACTGCGCTCACTTTTGCGCAATAAAATGAAACAGATAATAGAGTTGCTGGTGGTTGGTTGTTGTTACTTGTGGTCTTAGATGCACATCGAGTGTGCGCAGGCTTCTAAAACGTGAGCGAAACACCTGCTAATTCGAATGAAAAATCAGTATATTGTCTTATTAATAAAAAATTTAGATAACGGAATAAGGATTAAGAATAATGAGCAACATTCCAGCTGAATTGAAATACGCTTCTTCTCACGAGTGGATCCGTAAAGAGGAAGACGGTAGCTATACCGTAGGTATCAGTGAGCACGCACAAGAGCTTTTGGGCGACATGGTATTCGTTGAGCTTCCAGAAGTTGGTGATACCGTGAGTGCCGGTGAAGATTGCGCCGTTGCAGAATCTGTAAAAGCCGCATCGGACATCTATGCGCCTTTGTCGGGTGAAGTGCTTGCCATTAACGAAGCGCTTGAAGATTCTCCTGAGCTGGTCAACAGCGATGCATTCGGTGACGGTTGGTTTTTCCGCGTCATGCCAAGCGATGTTGCTGAAATCGACAGCCTGCTTGATGCCGAAGGCTACCAAGCCGTCATCGACGAAGAGTAATCCTTGACTGAAAACAAAGCCTCACTCTAACTTAGATTGAGGCTTTGTTCGTTATATGCTTAGCCATACATCCTAAATCAAAAATGAGACCGGTAACTCCGTCCCCTACAGGCTGGATATCGGCAAAAATGGAACCAGGTTATCATGACCACAGAAACCCTCACTCAGTTAGAGCAGCACGAACTATTTATCCGCCGTCATATTGGCCCGGACAGTGCGCAACAGCAAGAGATGCTGAATTTTGTTGGTGCAGAGTCTTTAGAAGACCTGACACAGCAGATCGTACCTGAGTCAATTCGCCTTAACCGTGACTTAGCCGTTGGCAGCGCGTGTGGTGAAGCCGAAGGCATGGCCTATATCCGCGAAATTGCGGACAAGAACAAGGTCTTCAAGAGCTACATCGGTATGGGTTACTACGGTACTGAAGTCCCCACTGTTATTCAGCGTAATGTATTCGAAAATCCGGGTTGGTATACCGCTTACACCCCTTACCAGCCAGAGATCGCCCAGGGCCGTTTAGAAGCGATTCTTAACTTCCAGCAGGTCTCTATGGATCTGACCGGCCTGGATTTGGCCTCAGCCTCGCTGCTCGATGAAGCAACGGCAGCGGCTGAAGCTATGGCACTCGCCAAGCGTGTCTCTAAGGCGAAAAAAGCCAACATCTTCTTCGTCGCCGATGACGTATTCCCGCAGACATTGGATGTCGTGAAAACCCGCGCCGAATGTTTTGGTTTCGAGATTGTCGTCGGCCCCGCAAGTGAAGCGGTTAACTACGAGCTGTTTGGTGCCCTGTTCCAGTACACCAACCGTTTCGGTGAGATCACCGACTTTACCGAACTATTCGCCGAGCTTAAAGCCAAGAAGGCGGTTGTCTCGGTTGCCGCCGACATCATGTCACTGGTCATGCTGAAATCTCCAGGCTCTATGGGCGCAGATGTCGTCTTCGGTTGCGCCCAGCGTTTCGGCGTGCCTATGGGAATGGGTGGGCCACACGCAGCATTCTTCGTTACCCGTGACGCACACAAGCGTTCACTGCCGGGTCGTATTATCGGTGTATCACAAGATACCCGTGGAAACCGCGCGCTACGTATGGCGATGCAGACCCGCGAGCAGCATATCCGCCGCGAAAAAGCTAACTCAAACATCTGTACTGCACAGGTGCTTTTGGCCAACATGGCCTCGTTCTACGCCGTATACCATGGCCCACAAGGCCTTAAAATTATCGCCGAGCGTATTCATCGCCTGACCGATATTCTGGCTGCCGGTTTAACGGCGAAAGGTATTGAGCTGGTTAACAAGACCTGGTTCGATACCCTCTCATTAAAAGGTACCGACAGCGAGGCTATCACGGCTCGCGCCGTGGCTGCGGGTCTTAACCTGCGCATCGATTCAGATGGCATCTTAGGTGTCAGCCTGGCTGAGACTACACTCCGTGAAGATGTGGCTGAGCTGTTCGATGTTATCTTAGGTGAAGGTCATGGCTTAGATGTCGCAGCACTGGACAGTGAAATTATCAAGGCTGGCAGTGGCTCAATCCCGGCTCAGCTTGTTCGTACCGATGCTATCCTGACTCACCCGACCTTTAACAGCTACCACAGCGAAACCGAGATGATGCGTTACATCAAGCGTCTCGAAAATAAAGATCTGGCGCTAAACCACTCGATGATCTCACTGGGCTCATGCACCATGAAGCTGAATGCGGCGACTGAGATGATGCCGATTAGCTGGCCTGAGTTCGGTAACATGCACCCGTTCAGCCCGCTCGATCAGAGCCAAGGTTATACCGACCTTATCGAAGAACTCGCCGATTGGCTTGTCGACATCACAGGTTATGATGCCATGTGTATGCAGGCCAACTCTGGTGCATCTGGTGAATATGCCGGTCTGCTGGCTATCAGGAATTACCACATCTCACGTGGCGATGCTCACAGAAATGTCTGCCTGATCCCTCAGTCTGCTCACGGTACTAACCCGGCTTCGGCTCAGATGGCTGGCATGAAGATCGTCGTTACCGCCTGTGATAAGGCCGGTAACGTAGACATGGAAGACCTCAAGGCGAAAGCGGCCGAAGTGGCTGAGAACCTGTCTTGCATCATGATCACTTACCCATCGACGCACGGCGTGTATGAAGAGACGGTCAGTGAGATCTGTGAAGTCATTCATCAGCATGGCGGTCAGGTATATCTTGACGGCGCAAACATGAATGCGCAGGTTGGTCTGACAACACCTGGCTCTATCGGTGCCGATGTGTCTCACCTTAATCTGCACAAGACCTTCGCTATCCCACATGGTGGCGGTGGACCCGGTATGGGCCCCATCGGTGTTAAGGCTCACCTGGCGCCATTTGTCGCCGGTCACGTGGTGGTTAAGCATGGTCGTGAGTCTGACAACAATGGTGCGGTTTCTGCGGCGCCATATGGCAGCGCAAGCATCTTGCCTATCACCTGGATGTACATCAAGTTACTGGGTCATCAGGGTCTTCGTCAGTCAACTCAGGTTGCTCTGCTAAGTGCTAACTACGTGATGAAGAAGCTCTCCGAGCACTACCCTGTACTTTATACCGGCCGTAATGACCGTGTTGCACACGAGTGCATCATCGATCTGCGTCCGCTTAAAGAGTCATCGGGCGTTACCGAGATGGATATCGCCAAGCGTCTGAACGATTATGGTTTCCACGCGCCAACCATGAGCTTCCCGGTAGCGGGAACCTTGATGATTGAGCCGACGGAATCTGAGTCTAAGGTTGAGCTGGACAGATTTATCGAAGCGATGATCTCTATCCGTGGTGAAGCGTCGCGCGTCGAGTCTGGCGAGTGGCCAGCCGACAACAACCCGCTGCACAATGCACCGCATACCTTGGCTGACATCATGGACCCAGAGTTTGATACACGTCCATACAGCCGTGAGACTGCCGTGTTCCCGACGGCAGCGGTTAAGGTGAATAAGTTCTGGCCAACGGTTAACCGTATCGATGATGTGTTTGGTGACCGCAATTTATTCTGTGCGTGTGTGCCAATGAGTGATTACGAATAGGTTTTCGTAGATGATCACAGCATATCAAGTTGGATACCGGTGATATCTAGTTGGAAACAGCATATCTAGTTGGAAACTCTGATTTGAAGTCATAAAAAGAGCATCACGAAAGTGGTGCTCTTTTTTTATGAAGTTTATTTTAGCGGAGGTTTACACCTGCTCTTGATAATTAAAATTTATCTAGGAAGAATTTGATTAGCTAAATGCGGTAACGTAGCTGAACCTTTATGACTATTACGGCGACATTTCCAATATAAAAAGGGGCTCAGAGGCCCCCAATTAAAATGCAATACAGTTATGGGCCCTTGCAGGGTAAACCCATAGAGAGCATCACTTAGCTTCCGTGTACCTTATCTACACCGTAGGTCTTACCTTCAGCATGACACGTTGCACAAGACTCTATAGGCAGATCGGCAGTTGTAGCCATATCTTCAAGCATTGTCGCGCCATTGCTTCTGAAGTGAGCGTATGCGGCTGAATTTGCATGCGCGTGACATGAACGGCAAGCCTCTGCTACTGGTGAGATGAATGCATTGTCATCGACTGCAATAGCACGTTTACCAGAAGTTAGGCCACCGTCGTCAGCAAACAATTTAGCGCCTTCTTTATGACAGGCACTACATTCAGTCTGCACTGCGGGGTAGTTAACCAGTTCGTTATTGGCATCTCGATACATAACAGCACCGTTTGGTTGAGTCATGATGCCACTGTGCGAACGATGGACAACGGTAACTAGATCTTTGTTGTTGAACTCAACTCCTGGCATAACACCCCATACAGACTCTCCATCTTCATCGACACCAGTTTCGGTATACACAACTTTAAAGAAAGAGCCTGATTGTTTACTGTTATGACAGGTGGCGCACTGGGTAAATGTAAGGCTGCCGTAGTGGTGATTGCTTAGTGTTCCGTGGCAGGTATTACAGCCCTCTTCAGATGCAGTCATAATGTCTGGCTGACTTAAACGGCCGATATTAGCCTTGCTACCATCAGCTTCGGCGAGGTTCCAATATAATGTTGGCATCGCCACGGAAATACGATCCTGATACTTATTCTCGTCACAAGCGGCTAACTCGCCTGCTTTATCGCTACAAAGGAGAATGTTTGATGTGATATATAAACTTTCACCGTCGAGATCTAAATTACCAATATTAGTTAAGGTAACCTTACCATCGACGTCAGCTTTCACACCTTTAAGACTCATCTGGAATTTTTCCGTGATAAAACCTTCCGAATTTACGGTTCCAACCATCAAATCGGCAAGATAACCCGCCCCTCTGGCTGGCATAGCATAATCGGTGAAATCAAATTTTTCGGCAACGGGTTGACCGTTAAACTTTACGTCCAAAGTCACAGAGATTGAATCTTCATCATCGATGGCAGCACCTTCAGTGTAAGAGACATCGCTGACGTTGGCTTCAAACGCTGCGATGGTCGCGGCACGTTTTCCAATTTTATGGGCAATAGCAGGACTAAGATCGCCAGCACCATGACAAGCCATACACTGGCTATCATCGGCCTGAGCTAAGTTAAACTCTGAGTGACCTTCGCCAGTCTCGAAGTTCACCGTCATATGACAACCCACACACGCTTGGGCATAGATATTATCGTTCCAGCCCTGATCGCTTTTGTGACAGCTGGTACAGTCTGCCAGGTCATTTGGGGAACCAATTTTCCCGAAAACCTCTAGTGCTTCACCAGTTAACGCACCCGATTCTGCATTATAGGCACCAGAGTGAATTGTATGGATCATCGGCCCAAAATTAATGTTAAAGCCTAATTCTGTATATTCAGGGTCAGTGGCATTAGCAGGGTTATGGCAGGCGATACAGTTTTCAACTTGTTGATAGTTATGATGAGCACCAATATTAGCGATGCGCTGATCACCTTCACCATAGCCAGCAATTTCACTGTGACACTGAATACATGTCGCACTAGCAACTAAATCTTTAGCCGATATCGCGAGCTCACCCGTTGCAGGAATAAAATCTACAGGAGCAGATAATAACTTATCACTTATCGTGACACCTGAACTATTAACCACATCGTAGGTTCGAATCATCACTCTGAACATGCTGTTTGGATCGCCATCGGCAACCACTACAGGCGCGTTACCATCATGCTCCCAAGTACCGGTATAAGTACCAGGACTTTCAGCATCTTCAACCAGAGTACAGGCATCGACAACAGCACCACCGCGAGCAGTGGCTGTGCCTTCAGGTGTACAATACATGCTTGAACCAAACTCATTGACTAACGCATTGTTGGACCACAGCATTGGCGCGCCGGTGTCCTTGGTGTTTTCGCGCTGGTTTGTGACATAGAAGGCAACCTTGTCTAGACCAACGAAGGGCATCATATCGCCCTTCACATTCTTGCCACTTGCAGTAAATTTAACCGCGAATGGTTCGGTGCCTGTGACGACGATATCTGTTGGTGCTAGTGTTAATACGAAGTCGGCAGCATCATCGACTGTATCGACAAATGAACCAGCTGGTAATCCTGGCAAGCCAGGTAAACCGACACCGCCTATTACGCCATCAACACCATCTTTTCCGTCGTCCCCATCACTACATGCGCTTAAACTGATAGCACTAGCAAGCGCTAATGCTAATACAGATAAATTGGTTTTATTGTTCATTATCACACCTTTACCTTTTTGTTTTATTCAAACTGCTGTTGCAGTGAATGCATAATAAGGTAAGTGATGAAAGTTGTTGGAAATTTGTGCTTGATTTGTGAAAGGTGATTATTGATGCAAAAATCGCAATCCCGATAACCGAAATTCCCGATTTTAAAAAGCGAAAATCAATGTAAAATCTATCAAACAAATAGCTCTCTGAGGAGGGTCAGTAATTCCTGCTTGGTGTCATTGTTGTAACGTCTGAGGGGCGAGGGTCTCTCCACTAGGTGGACTCTGGGTTTCATGATAGAAGCATTAAATCTGGCAATTTCCTGCTGGGGTAACAACTCGCTTCTGAGTCCCAGCATGCAGTTGAGCTGGTCCTTTTCCGATGAAGGAGCAAAAGCCAGACTGTCTAAGGTCTGCAAGTGGGCGAACCACTCTTCAACATTAGCAGCCGCTTCTATGTTGTCTATGCAGATGCCCTGCTCACGGGCAAATTGTTCCAGGGGATCGATTCTATCGTTGAACCCCTTGCCTACTTGATAAATAAAAGGATGATTACAGATATCTTCAAGTCGGAGATCTGGATAAGACTGCCAGATGGCGTGAGTTTCTTTGGCAACCATACACACAGAGCTATTATAATCGACTCTTTCACAGGTCAGTTCGTTGATATCGTGTGATCCAAAGGCGATCCCACAATCAAGCTCGCCCCTATAGATCTTATTAAGCGTCCTATCATTCCAGGTATACAAACGCACAGGCCCCAGCCTCTGTTGTACTGTTTTATCGGCCAGTTTGAGCGCTAGGCTCTGCATCACTATAGGCACCACTGCCAGTTTTAATATTGGCAGCTTTTCCTGGCTCGCTTTTTCAATCACAGTCTGTTCCAGACTGGTCACCGAATGGATCAACTGATATACGGGTTGATACAGCTTTTCGGCCAATGGTGTGGGCTTAAGCCCCTGCTGCCGTCGATAGAACAGATCATCATCGAAGGCAACCCTGAGTGCACTGAGACTGCGGCTGATCTTAGATGCTGAAACCGCCAGTTTTTTAGCTGCAATATTGGCTTGACCTGTGTCGAAGATGATCTTAAATACGAGCAGACTGAAAAAATCGAGTTCACGGATCTTCTTTTTTAGGTGTGTGGTCATTGCGCTGAAATCTCTATACGGCTAGCATTGAAAAAAACTTATTTATTAATTATTTAAGGGAGCAGTCTCTGGCAATTTTTGATGTCTAAGTTATTGAACTGTTTCGACGTTATTCTTCCTGTATTGCAGGATGATATTTAGTTCCACAATCTAGTGGGGTTGTTCACTAAATATGGGAACTTAATCACTTAATCAAAAAGTTATGGTACGCTGAATTTATTAAACTCGAATGGTTGCTTGCACACAGCTTTTTCTTGAGCTGGACGATTCGGTAGTCGACACCTCGAGAAGATAAATAGGACGCTTTCGCAATTGATTCGCGACTGTGTCCGTTTGCCAGCATAGATAATATAGCTATATCACTCTCCTTTATTAAACCGTAGTCTAAAAACGGATTAATATCATCAATGTTGGATTGGATAATCATATAATGAATATTACTTAGATCTTTATATAGTTTGGTTAGTGCTTGAGGTTCTATATGTCTGCTATTATCTATCATCAAGTAGAATCGACCCACCCAGTTTGGGTTTATCATGCATGGTATCTCGACCGACACCTTTTTTTCGTATCCAAACTTCAACAGATCATCATTAGGGCTGAATTTAAACTTGGGCCAATCATTGTAGTCCCAGACATGATATTCGCTCGATAGGGATATTTCAGTATTTGGATCTTTTCTTGCCCATCTTTTTCGAGATGTAACGCTGTACTTTATCGCAGTAAGTGAGCTCGATAGAATAAGTTCTCTTTCTGACGCCTTGTTAACCTTAGAAAACCCGAGAGGTAATTTAGAATTCTTGATATCTAAAGCAAACATGGTGTCTGCAATATTATGAATCCGCGAAAACTCAGCTAGGGTGCTACTAATTTTCATGCTTATCCCCTTCTTCTAAAGAGACTCTCAGTAGGCCATACTTGCTGGCACGATACACTAACTCTGACAATGTATTCGCTTCAAATGAAAGCTTTGCTATTTCTATATAATAATCGACTCCGCTGACGGATAAGTTTAATTTTGCTGCAACTTCCTCTCTGGAGTAACCATCTGAAACTAAAGTGATTATGTCTACTGTTTTACAATTGAACAATCCCATGCTCATTAATGACTGTCGGATAAGTTTATGACTATTATTGATGCTCATAACAGCTTGCAGGAGCTTTGCATTAATCAGTTCAATATTTGCAGAAAGATCTCTAGTGAAAGGCTCTTTTGAATAGAACACGAACTTGGCTTTTAGCTTGGGAGCGAATAAAAGTACGATATCTATCGCCAAGCTTTCGTTATATATGGCAGTGAAAGAATTATCATGATCAACGCTCCTACGGCTACCCAACTTTATTCTATCTTCTTGTAAATCCCCTTTATTTGTTTGTTGTGTCTTGAATGTGTTTACTGCATTATGATTGCTACTTACTATGAGACCAATTGCCTCACCTGTCATGGAACGATTAATATTGTAGTCTTTGGGGGCATTCAAACAAATATAGACCAAACAAGAATTAGCACCAAATTCCTTAGAAAGCGTACATAAATTTCTGTCTATTATTGTTTTCATTAGAGGAATGTCATCACAGCAATCTGAATTCAATTAGAATGTTTACATTATTGTTTTTATTGTTTTTATTGTTTTTATTGTTAGAACGGTAATTAATTAGTTTTTTAATATTCATTTGTATTCTACTTTTCAATTAAAAATACACCTCAGAAGTAGAGGTGTCTGCGGTTAGTTTTCGGCGGTGTGCCACCAATGCTGACGATGTTTCCAAATTCTAACTGTATCGCTTTATAGTCTCTTCTGTTCTATCTTCCATTGGCCTGAAATCTCAAATTATTGAATATTCCAAATTACGAGCAGCCGACTTTAAGTTAATCTAATTTAGAACTTTACCAAGATCAATTGCTACTCCTTATAAATGTGAACAGCATCAAGACAATCGCATTGGAAACATAATCGTTACAATCTTTATTAAATATCTGTGAGAAGTCACTAACGGCAACTGGATTGTATGTAGCGAGACAAAGGCAGGGTAATTCAGGGTGTTAGAGTTTTTGGCATGTTGACGAGAATGAAGCCGATTACTAATTGTGACACACATCAAAGCTGAGATGTTGATATCATTTTTATAACAACTGGTGTGAGCTTTACTATGAGAAATCACTAACTCTAAAGGCATAGGCTAAGTAATTATATTCTTCAATGACAATATAGTCATGCTTAAGAGATAAAATGATGAAGATAAAAATATCCGTTGCTTTATTAGCTATTTCCATGCTAGCTGGGTGTGGAAGTGATAATACTGCTACCAGTCCAGTTAATCCAGATGTACCAGAAGTTGGAGCCCCCCCAAAAACAGGCTCCCAAGTATTTGATAATGTCTGGGGGCCAGATATCAACTGGCAATTGACTGGACCAATCACAATCTACTTCGATAAAATGAGCAGAGAGGATTGGGTGGCTCAGAGTGAAGGGAGGTACGAAGACATTAAACACGGCTTCACCGTTGATGCTGACGAGGTCCGTAAGGTTGTTCCCACCCCCTTACGAAACGATCTATTCAATGATGGACAGATAACCTTTGCGGAAGTGTTGTTGTACCTATCAGAGACTCGTGACGATTTCCATGTTGAGCACGAGTGGGGAGAAGATATCGGTGCCTATCGATTTACCGTATGGCGAAATGAAGATGGAAGTACCATTGAATTTGATGATAACGGCATGCCTATAGGGGAAGGCGACCCTAACTGGAATGTGAGCTGGATCCCAGACACTGGGGACTTTAAAAGAGAATACAAGTATACCAACTGGGGAGAGCATGTTGCCACTCGCTTGTCTTTGACCGTTTTGCAATCCAATTCTGGTGTGCTGCTGCGGCCATACAGTGAGGCATACACTTATCGACGAGAGGAGATGCAACGTACTCAAGTAAACCGTCGCAACGAGGCTCAAAAACAATTTACTGATAATCGAGTCATTATCCCACGAGTCATGGTGCAGCCGATAGACGGTGAACGGATGTTCTTTAATAACGTCGAAGTAAGGCCTCATAACCTGCGCCCAGATATCTACAAAAAAGACGCTATGATTACCCTCGCAGACGTATTTCTAAGTATGGATGAGCAGGGGCTGATTGACGTCGAGTATTCATACTGGGGGAAGTTGTCAACCGGTGTGGATATTCAACATTTTGTAGTCAACTCTATCAATGGCATAGTGAATCAAGCGAGGAAGGCCTACGCTATCGATGCATTTGAACAGCGCAACACAAGGGACTGGAACCATAAATATGGCTTAGGACTAATCGGGCCGAACCAAAAACGCAAAGTTGCATCTTTCTGTGATGGCACCGGCCTTGATGGTAAACCAGCAGGAACGGTGGACGGAATCATTGATGCAGAGTGTGAAAGCTACTTTAACGAAAAAGGTATAGAGATAAATATCACAGACTGGTATGGCGACAAAAACATGCATACGTTTGCTGATGTTTGGCCGATGTATTATCCCGTCGATCTTCCAGCGGTCATTTATAAACTTCTTCCTTTCGCACCAGAAGAAAGTAATCGGGTGGGGGGTGATGATAAATACCCGATTTATGATATCAATGAAGCAAAACGGCCTTTAACAGAAAGCCACTTTGGTTGGGGGATCGCTGATTGTGGTACCTGCCATTCACTTTCTAATATACATGCTAATGGCGATCAAGGTAGCCTCGGTGTCAATCCAAAACCTGTTTACGTCCTCGATCTCGCTGACGGGGTTAAGTCATACGACATGTTGGAAGAAGATGATCGCGCCGTTGCGCCTTATCAATGTGCACAATGCCACGGCAGCAATGGCGCGCCATTAGGGCATGGTGCAGTCGGTATCTGTTTCTGGTGTCACGACAACGAGTTTCAACCCAAAAATCACGGATCCGTTAACAAATCGTTCAGCAAGATGTATGAAGGTGGAAATTCACCAGATGCTGGTGTTACTTATTTTGCGGAGCCAATTATAGATGTGCCCTCAACTGATAGAGATGCTGTCGCAGATCTCAGTTTAGAGCGGTACGGTGACGCAAACTATCTCTTGAATGCTTTGCCGCCTGTTGAAAATCAAAACTTTGTGTACATGCACGGTTTGTATAGCGACGATATGAAAGTTCGTGGTAATAGTGACTGGACCACAGATCCTGCTTACCCGGACCCATACTCCTGTATGACATGCCATCCGTATGAATAAAGGGGAGAGGATTTCTTAATCTCCAGCCGAAAGGTCACTTGAAATCAAGTGGCCTTTTTAAGTTTCATCCCGTATTAAAGGTAATAATGTGTATTGGTTTAGTAGATTTGGTCACCTAACTCACTTAACTATTGCTGCAAAACCACCTCAAAGTATTTCATCATAAGTGTTTAAAGGTTATCGATATGGTACCTGTAGTGGCTAATGAAACTGGCTACTACATTAGAGGCTACCTAGCTTGTTTCGGTCGGATAAACGGCAACTGTTACCAAGCGCCGCTCTCCTAAGAACCTATGTGGACTCCCCAACTGTCAACAACAAATCGTTATTAATCGAAGAATTAATGCGTACTTATGTACGAGCTCTCATTGAGTAGCGAACTCAGGCTCTCTGATATTTACGCGAACCAATAAACAATTCTGTACGACGAGCTCGAAGCTCTTGGTTCTTAACTGTTTTTACTGGCTGATTTTTATCTTCGATTAAGCATTTTGTTGTTTTAACTCGTTAACTGGCCGAGATTAATTTGGCCTTATACTCTGTTCCTTGGGTTAACATGGCAAAAGCCGTTCTTACTGTTTTATTGGCTAGTGCCACAGCTGCACATTTCTTTCCACGTCTATCAACCAACCCTTGTATCCATTTTTCTTTGGTGGTTCGGGCTTCTCTTTTCACTACCTGGATTACGCAGGACATTGCGCCAGCAATAAGTTGACTACGAAGCATACTGTTTTTTACATGTTTGCCTATAGAGCCTATTTTTGTCTTACCACCGCTAGAATGCTGTAATGGCGTTAACCCTATACACGCCGATGCATCTTTTCCTTTATTAAAAGTGCCTAGCTCAGCACAACCCAATGCAATATAGAGGTTAATCGCGTTTACACTTCCCACCCCTTCTAGTTTCAGTAGTTTTTTACAATCTGAGTGTTGATGTATGGACTTTTCGAGACAATCATCATAAAGAGCAAGTGATTTTATTGTTTCTAAATACAGCTTCCACGCCCTATCTAATGTCAGTCTGAAAAAATCAGAGAAATCATTTTCTGCATCTTCTAGCGTGGACTCAACCGCACTTTTCAATCCACCATTGCGATTGGCCGTGCTGATATTAAACTCAGACAACAAGGAAACAAGTTGATTACTGAGTGCTGTTTTTTGCTTACTGCATAGCTCTCTTATTCTCATCATGGATTGCAATTGCTGCTGTTGAACCGATTTACCGTAAATAAAATTAACTTCTGGCAGCATAGCTGACTGAACAATAGCTAAAGCATCATTTTTGTCAGTTTTCTGGTTTTGCCTCACTGAAGAAACTAATTGCGCAGATATAAGGTTTGCATCATGACCAAAAGATAGTGCTTTTTGTTTCCAATAATTTGAAGAGACGCATGCTTCAAAGACAACCATCATCGGTTCTGATTTGGCGAGAAATTCGGTGAATTCGCAAGGTGTCATTTCTTCATTAGAACGCACTGTTTTGTTTGTATATACACAAACTTGAATTACACGTTTTCCTAAATCAACGCCAACTATTGTCTTTTTCATTATGGACTCCAATAAGTTATGGTGAATATTAAAAATACACCATTCGGTTAAGATTGGGGGAGTCCAATTATCTGTACGTGCAACTTTCACTGCATACGGCTCAAGCCTCCACTAAGGCGTACTATGTTACCCGGTAACCACAGGGGTCACCTTTGCAATACTCACTTAAAGCTTTGATACTTTATGCTCTGTGACTTTCCTATCGAAGGATTGTCATTGAGCAAAGCAAGGAGAGGCACTAGCTTCATTTGAAGTCATCATTTGCGTTTCTCCATCAACAAAGTTCTTCAAACTTTTTTGCAACGGGAGACCAGCTGGAAGTGGGCTCACTTTCGTGCCAGACACAAGTCTGTATCTGCATCATTACAATGCAGCTTTGGCTTTCTCCAGCCTCCTTTACCTGCACCGCTATCGGCTATCTTCACAGATAACTTTCCCAATGGGAGTGATACAGGCTTACCGTGTTCCGTATGTCGCGCAATGTCAGGTTAGATGCCCACTCTAGTGCGGAGAGCTTTACAACCACGAAAGAGCATTGCCCAATCTCTTTCCTACTCTCGTTGCCATTTTGGCCACAGCGTATAAACCACTTCCGCTGCTTCACGTATAACGCACCTTACGTGGATTCACATATGTTCATCATACTGACTCCCTAGCACTTACCCGACTTGTGGTTATCAGGAAGAACGTCCTCTCACGATTCCGTTCCCATTCGGTATAAAACCAAATTTCGTTACATTGTCTGGCTCGCTACTTTATTCAGAGCCATAGGGTCATCTGGTGATACAGATGGTTCACTCAAAAGCGGTGAACAGCGCTTCATACGACTTCACGTCGCACGGGCAGATTCGTGTTAGCCTAGATACCCTCGTACTTATACGCAGACAGACAAAAAATGAGTTGAACGATACCACTGCGTGACAGCTACTTTCATTTGTTAGTGCTAGAGCTCTAAATATGAATTCGTAGCTCACATGTGAAATTATATGAATTTTATTAAACAATAGCTTATGCCTACTTTGAACATCTAGTGACGCTTTAAATCATAAGCAAGACTGTCCAACACACCCGCCAATACCAAAAAACACATAGAAATATCATCAGCCTTCATTCGAGGGCTAGGAAACTATGGGGAAAAGTGAGTTTGAGAATAGAAATTTTAGTACACGAGATTTTCGCTATAGCCAGATCCTGAAGTTAATCAGTTATCAAGGAATCAAGTGAAAGTCGGCATGTACTCAGGGGCGGACATTTGGTGTTTCCAACTAGGTTTGCTTCAACCAGAACTTTATTGGGTCTGAAATGAGTAAAGTTTCCAACTACATTTGTTTTTTGATGTTAGATAACTAATTGATATTATGGGACAGAGAGTTTCCAACTAGATATGACATGATCAGTAGAAAATCTATTGTAGGAGCGGCTTTAGCCGCGAAGTGACTAAAACGAACCCATTGTGGTTCGTTTTTTTTATGGCTTATTTAAGCCATTTCCAAACTTCGTTTGGAGAAAGTCGTGGAATTCCATTCCACACCAGGCCAAGAGGGGCTGGACGGCCTCGCCCCTCTTGGATCTCCCCGTGCCGCCCCGGCGAAGTTGTCTTCCTTGTGCTTTTGGATAAATCACTAACGCTTCCGATGGTACATCCACTCTTGTAACAAGAAATCCGAAAGCTAATCCGACATCCATGTCGGCTTCATGTGATTTATTCCAACGCCCTTCGGCAACTTCCAACGGGGATAGTTGTAATCTGCGAAGGTGTTTGATGTTGTTAGGCTAAAGATATGGTTATCCTGTCTTTTTGTTTTTTCCCGTTGCATCAGGCCTCGTTAGATAGCAAAATCACTCTTATCATCAGAATGCTCAATGAGCCATTACCCATGACAAAAGAAAAATCAGAAGCACAAGCAATAGAAGAGTTGCAGCAGGGACTTCCCATTACGATAGCGGCCGATAGTCGCTTCTCGAGTTCGCTCAAGCCGTTGTTGACCCAGCTGGAGATGTGGATCAATTTTCAGGCGCTAAAGGCGGATTGGTACGGTAATGAAGATTTTGTCCTCTCCTTTGATTTTACCCTTGTCAGGTCATTGGATGAGAAGATGCAACAGTTGAAGACTGCTAGAGCTTCTTGTAATGCAAGTAATGCAAGTAATGCAAGTAATGGGAGCGCCGCGGCGGCTTGGAATATTGAGAAAGGTTATGCCTATCACTATGAAAGCAGCAACCAGACGACTATCGCCTTTATCGCAGTCGATGATCTGCTTGAAGGCGGCGTGGGTATTGAGCAGGGAATAAAAGACAGATTGACAGCTGTGGCCAACTCGGTGGGAAGTGAGCATGGTTTTTTGGCTTTAGTGTAGAAAAGTTTACTCTTACTCTGAGGACCCCTACTGCATTTATGGTGATGGGTGAAGCGCATTACTATAAGCCTTCCCTTTGCACCATTTTCCGCTTTGATGTTGCATTTTGAATTCGCACATGGCTTCCCAACGACCGCTAATTCCACTGTATTGACGACGAAACTCTTTGGCTGACGTTATCCAGGCATCGGGTGCAATGCCTAGTTCATTCAGCAATTTAGGTCGGTTTGAATCAATGAACCCTCTTTTATCATTTCTAATGGCTCTACCCGTCCAGTCGATGAGCTGTAGATAATCACAGAAATGAAATGGGATACCTGATTGAGTAGCAAGATGGGTTGAACCATCGAATTCAGCGAGTGGTTTTAGTGGCCCGCCAGCAGTAGACTCTGATTTTTCAGTATTGGTGGCGGGAGGATTACAGTCGTTTGTATCAACTGAATTTAATTCGGCAATGCGTTCTTGAATAGAGGTGAATTCAGAGGATTGGAGTGTGTCTGCAATACCAGCCCTGATAGGGTTTAAATCCACATACATCATACATGCAAGCAGTGCTTGTTCATCGAGCAAAGCTTGGGATTTAAACCTCCCCTCCCAGAACGCCCCCTTACACTCATCTTCACGATTTGCCCTACGCGCTATCTCCTCATTAAGGCAGCGCATAAACCAAGAGATACTCGATAAACGCTCGTGCCACTCGGCGAGTAAACCATCGAGGAGTAACCGCTCTCCGTCAATTAATGTCTCACCATTCATATACTTGGTTGCCACAGCATGCCCCTTGGTGACTTTACACCAACGGCTAATGACTTCCATGTTGCTCAATGATTTGGCTTTGTCAGTATCGATCTTAAGGACTAAATGATAGTGATTGTTCATCACTGCGTAGGCACAAATATCGATACAGAAGATAGTTGAAAGTGCTTTGATTTTATCGACAATCCAGCCACGTCTATGCTCAAAGCTTTTACCTGTGAGTTTATCCTCCCCACACAGAAAAGCCCTTCTGACACAGCGATTTATGATGTGATAGAAGGGAGTAGATTCTGGGTCTATCAAGATACGTCGAGCTGAGGTCATAATCGATATCCCGCATTAGGCCACTAGGCTAATAAGTTAAGAGTTGAGGTAACTTAAAGCCTAGTAGAGGATGAGCTAAAGCACAAAAGATATGGCTGTCCTGTCTTTTTTAGCTGAGGTCATAATCGATATCCCGCATTAGGCCACTAGGCTAATAAGTTAAGAGTTGAGGTAACTTAAAGCCTAGTAGAGGATGAGCTAAAGCACAAAAGATATGGCTGTCCTGTCTTTTTTCTGACACAGCGATTTATGATGTGATAGAAGGGAGTAGATTCTGGGTCTATCAAGATACGTCGAGCTGAGGTCATAATCGATATCCCGCATTAGGCCACTAGGCTAATAAGTTAAGAGTTGAGGTAACTTAAAGCCTAGTAGAGGATGAGCTAAAGCACAAAAGATATGGCTGTCCTGTCTTTTCGAGGTCATAATCGATATCCCGCATTAGGCCACTAGGCTAATAAGTTAAGAGTTGAGGTAACTTAAAGCCTAGTAGAGGATGAGCTAAAGCACAAAAGATATGGCTGTCCTGTCTTTTTGTCTTTTCTTAAACTTGCCTCAGTAAATAAGCGACGCAGAGTAACCATATCTAAGCCAACTTTTACCCGAGATATGGCCCCCACATATTAGTTCAGCTTCTAGTTCGACTTCGTTAATCTATCTGCATCCAATCGACTTGGACGCCGGCTTGGTCGAACATATCCTGGCTGACTTTAATCTTATCTCCCCAGCGCGACAGGAAATCTTCGCTGGGTTGCGGGCTATGTACGGCGCGTAAGCCCGTTTGGATTATCTTTGCGGCGCAGTTAGGGCAGGGAAAGTGGGTCACCCAGATCTCACAGCTACTCAGATCGCGCTTGGCATGGAGTATGGCATTCTCTTCTGCATGTAGGGTTTTCAGCAGCTTCATCTCCCGGTTGTCGGTTTCGGCGCTGTCGGAGATCCCATGGGGGTAGCCGTTGAAGCCTAATGAGACAATGCGGTTATTTTCGGTGATCACTGCCCCAACTTGAGTGGAGGGATCTTTGCTCCAAGATGCAACTAGCTCGGCCATCTGTAAAAATCGTATCGCCCATTTTGTCATCATCTGATTGAAACTCCTAAATCTATACTATTGAATAAACCGCTCAAACCAGGTGTTATTCTCTATGGAGAACAATGATAAAGCAACACTAATACTAATCAGGAATAGCAATCGCCAATACCAATCGGGAATACCCATCACTAATACCAATCAGGAATACCCATCACTAATGCCAATCAGCAATAAGTTGGGTCGGAGTCAGCCCCCATCTGTTCTTTCTGGCACTTCTTTGATGTAACCCATCTATCCTGCGTCTCACTTGGGTTTATGATTCTTGTCTATTTCGCAGAAAAGAAGTCGCATACAGATGACAAATATTAATCAACAAAGGCTGGTTGAGCATTTTATCTCGCTGGTGAAAATCGACAGTGAATCTGGCAATGAAAAAGCAGTTGCTGAAACCTTAACAGAGCAACTCGGTCAACTGGGCTTTGAGGTGACGCAGCTTAGCGTTCCCGGCACCCTTTCAAATGGCTTTAATATCTACGGCAAGCTACAAGGCTCGCTGGAAGGTAGCATTATTTTCAGCAGCCACATGGACACAGTAACACCGGGTAATAGTATTGAACCTATCATCGAAGATGGCGTTATCAGCGCTAAAGGCGACACCATTTTAGGCGGCGATGACAAATCCGGTATTGCTGCTGTGATGGAGTCGGTTCGTGTTATTCGAGAAAGTGGTGATGCACATAAAACCATTGAAGTTGCCTTTACCGTTTATGAAGAGCGTGGCATGCACGGCTCGAAAAACTTCGATATGAGCAAGATTGAGTCTGACCAAGCTATAGTGCTTGATTCAGGTGGCCCAATCGGCACGATTATCACTACGGCTCCGGGTCAGCAAAGCCTGAAAATTACCATCAAAGGCAAGCCTGCCCATGCGGGGCTGGAACCTGAAGCTGGCATCAATGCCCTGACGGTCGCGGCCGATGCGATAAGCCAGATGCAGCTGAGCCGTATCGATGCTGAAACCACCGCCAATATTGGTGTGGTGCAAGGTGGTCAGGCGACCAACATCGTGATGCCGGAGTTGCACATTGAAGCGGAAGCCCGCTCACTTAATGATGATAAGCTGGCTAAGCAGGTCGATCACATGGTATCGACCTTTGAAGCGGCGGCGCAAAAGCATGGCGCAGGTATCGAGATAGCCTCGAGTCGCTCTTACAATGCGTACCATATCTTGGACGATGACGCACACGTGGTTGCGATTAAGGCCGCGTTTGAAGCCATAGGTATTGAAGGCGTCACTAAGCCCACGGGTGGCGGCTCAGATGCCAACATCTTTAATGAAAAAGGTCTGAAGACGGTTAACTTGTCGACGGGGATGTCGAAAGTGCACACCACCGATGAGTTCATCGCCGTCAATGATCTGGTAAAAATCACAGAGTTTATCCGCAGCTACCTGACGCGCTGATAAAAGTGGTTGTTTCCACCACTTGCGAGCCATGAGACAAGCTGTCGGTTGGTGCCGATAGCGGTCTTTAGGGTATCGGTGTTTGTTCCAAATTAGTCGAGATAAATGCTGTCGCAACAAATGACGAGCGATTGTCTAAAGAGTCGGGGGGAAGGGCGCGCACATTTATTACTGCCGCGCTTGAGCATAAGGCCTGTATTGCCTACAATGGCGCGATTATTTATAGCATATCTTACTATAGGCCAGACTATGACCGACACTACATCGCAACCCGCTTTACCCGATCGTCTTTCCGTTAATCCACGTAGCCCACATCATGTGGCTGAAATTTTCGAGCACGAGATCGGTATTAAGGTCAACGGCAAAGAGCGTTTCGATGTCGAGGAATATTGCATCAGTGAAGGTTGGGTAAAAGTCCCGACTCACAAGGCGTTGGACCGTCGTGGTCAACCGCTTATGATGACAATAAAAGGGACGGTTGAAGCGTTTTATAAATAAAACGCTTTTAATGTCGGAGCGGCTTTAGCCGCGAAGTGACTAAAACGAACCCCTTGCGGTTCGTTTTTTTGTATAAGGATGTACTTATCCCTGATCGCCATGGATGGTGAAGGAAGGGATTTATGGCTTTTAAATTAGTCATTGCCCGCTGGCAACGAGCGTCATTCCGGCGATGCCTTTCGCCGGAATCTAGCTTAAAACTTACCACTTATAACTTACAGCTTAAAACTTACGACTTACAGCTTACAGCTTACAGCTTAAAACTTACCACTTATAACTTACAGCTTATTCCTGCAGCCACAGGGCATGCAGCGCGGCGCTGGAGGCGGTCACCTCTCCCTGCATCATTACGGTATCTGCATTCAGGTATTGATTGACCCCATCCTGGACATCTTGCTGGTACAGCACCACGTTATTGAGTACCGATGCCACTTTCAGCCCGCGCAGTCTGCCGACGGTCAACAGGGCGGACGTTTCCATATCTGCGCCAAGCACGCCTTTTTGACTCCAGTGCTGACACACTTCATCTTCATCATCGCGGTAAAAACTATCATGGGAGCGCACCAGACCTACGTGAGCAGGGTATTTACTCTGAACAAGATAGGCCTCTACTCCAGCGAGTAGATGGCGATCGGCGCAGGCAGGAAACTCACTGGCTACATAGGATTTTGAGCCACCCTCATCGCGCACCGCCGCCTCGGCAACAATCAGCTCGCCCAGGCCAATATTGTGCTGTAGCGCTCCGGCCGATCCGACCCTAACGACATATTTGGCACCACATAGATTCAGCTCTTCCAGTGCTATGATGGCCGATGGCGCACCTACACCTGTGCTGCACACCGTGATCAATTTGCCCTGATAAAGGCCATTCATCAGACGAAATTCGCGGTTATCGGCTAACAGTTCAACCTGCTCCAGCAGGGTTGAGATGCGATTAACGCGATCCGGCTCGCCACACACTATGACATGCTCGGCCACCTGCTCAGGAGTCACCGCGATATGGGGTTGTTTGCTCATCTTGTTGCCTCTTAATTACAATACCCGCCATTATTAATTTAAGCCATTCTGTAGGCTGTTATCAGGTGAGGGCGGGTATATCTGATCCTGTCTGCCCAGTTTTGGTGTAGGGGTCTTCACAAGGAGGCCTTACAGGAAAACCAGGCGCTATAGGTATGGCGGATATCATACCAAGTCAGGATTTAGATACTTAGATCCTGTCGTCATTATTTAATCAAACATCATCACCAAATGTCATGATCAAGTAGATGTTAGCGACTTAAATAGCAGGTTGAGTTTTTGAACTTTAGCTATGCTTAAATTATTCGATTTTAAGAAATAAATCATATTCGAAGGGTATTATGTTATCAGCAGGTAAAAGTGTGTACTATCGCAGCATTCTCGTCATAATTTATGGTTACCATTGGCACTAAGCTACATATGGTTAACTTATCACAAGGAGTATTTATGGCCCTTAGCCATCAGCAAAAAGTGTACCTACCCAAGGACGTTCGAAGCAATCAATACATCTCTGCAGAAATCAAAGTAACGGATGCTTTGTTGGCGCATTATTCTGATTACAAAACTTGTTATAAGACCCTTAGCCGCACGATTTTCAAGCTTGCGGAGCAAGAAGAGTTATATAACGTGCATGTGATCACTAACGATAAGCTACCCGTAGTACGCTTTCACACCGAAGCATATTGCTTCCCAACGGCTGAGCAGATCATATTTTTCTATAATCCTGAGTATCATGAGGCGCAAACGCTTCATAGTCAGGATGATTACCGGGCTCGAAAAATCAGGATTGTATTGTTAGCGACGGGTGAAGATATTCGCAGTAACTCGGCTAATTTTCATATCAAAGTGCAGTCTTTCCTTGCGAAACTGATGCCTCAATTACCTGAAAAAGAGCTTACCGTTAAAATCCGTGATCATCAGCACCTCTCTTATGATCTGTTCGCCAAGGCTAAAGGCAACAAAGAGAGTTATGGGTATAAGCTGCGTTCAATCAGTGACAGATATAGAGCAAGAGAATGTACGCTCCCCGAAGGCCACGGTTCGTTATGCTATGTCACGGTCAAACTACCGTTAAGCCGTAAGCTCAAGCAAGCGTTATTGCCAGAACATACAGATGATTTTACGCCTCTGTATCAGAAGCTTGAAGATGCTTTTATTCAAGCCACATCGGCCAAGAAACTTAACCGTATTGCTATGGTGGCTAATGGGCTAACACCATTGGTACGTAACAGTAAATACGATCAAGTTGATGGTACTGATGAAGTGCAGATGCTAGGTTTCGATCCTAATATTGAAGAGCAGCAATTTATTCGTCACTGGAAGGGTAAGCGCTTAGTCGAAACGGTAAACTTTACCATTGCTTCTGGCGTGGCTGATTCTAAAGATGGCGGGCTTAGCCGTTATTTGAACCGGGTTGAAGAAGCGTTAAAGAACCTTACGTCAGAATTGGCGTTAGATAAGTCACGTGAAGATCTGATTGTGCGATTCCATCAGCATATTAGTTATCAAAATCCTGAATAGACTATCAGCTAATAACCCCCATTAGCTAAAGGTTGAGTCTTGCCTCTTAAAACATTCAAATTGCATGTTTGAAGGGTAAGGCTTTCTCGCACCTCCAGGCATCTTAAGGCAATGAGCTTCCTTAGTGATCAGATGCCTAATCGATATTCCCCTCTTTGACTTTAGTTGACTTGTAATAGCGCCGAGTAATCTATTATATTAGTCAAGTATGATGCAGATAATAGAGGAGCGATAGTGACTGATGACAAGCTAATCCTGCTGTTGAAGTGCTGTATCGCTGTCGGTCTTTGCTTGATCTCTCTCGGCATCTATTTTCACAACTACAGCGACATGATTGAAGCTATGGGCGTAACAGGGATCATCATTAGCGCCGTGTGTGTGGCCTTCGGCATGGCGCTGTCTCTGCCAACCAAAATGTACCTGACTTTTATTCTGGTTAAGCGGGAGACGGAAAAGGGAAAGTGAAAGCTGTCAATAAGTGGGATAATAGTGCTTCATTCCCATACTCTTCATCAATCTCATTGAACAAATCAACCCGTTAACTATTATTAGTATTACCCTATCCGTATACGGTGGATCTCATGTCAACTTCACCTCTTGATTACGCCAAGCAAGCGCAAAAAATATGCGTGCTATCTGATGTATATATTACGTTGAATCGAATGTTATCGAGCGATGGTTGCAGCATGGAGCAGTTGGCTGAGGCCATTGCCTATGAGCCTGCTATTGCTGCATCCATTTTGAAAATTGCCAATAGTGCTATGTTCAGTATGCCAAGAGAGATAGACAGCCTTTCTAAAGCATTAGTCTTGCTTGGTATTAAGGAGGTAAAAAAGCTGGTGAATGCCTATGGTGTTACCGCGGCATTTTCCAGCATCGATCCTAAAGTCGTGGATATGGATAAATTTTGGGAGATAAGTGTAGACTGCGCCTTGATCTGTCAGTATTTTGCAAAAAATAAACGCATTCCCGATACTGACAACATATTTTTGTCCGGGCTATTTCATAACTTGGGAATGCTGGCCATTGTCCATAGTGAGCCTGATAAAGTCAGATATTGTGAGGCCTATGATCGCGATGAAACACCTTGGCTTCGCCAGAGCGAAGTGTTTGGTTTCACCTTTGCGGATTGTACTACCGAGTTGTTAAAGCTATGGAATTTGCCGGATACCATCATACAGCCCATTGCCCAGTTTAATTGCGCAGAGCGTGAGCCATTGCCTGCCAACAGCAAATTGCTTTATATTGCTTCCCGCTTAGCCGTGATTAACGCCGAACCTGGGCTTTACGCCAAGGAGGAGTTAATCAATTCGGATATTTTGGATGATCTGGGTATCAGCTTAGATGAGATAAATGAATCGCTTGAGTATTGTAATTTACAAGGGATACAGCTTTTAGCGACGTTTCCGATACAAGGTTCAAGAAAATAATCCCGACCTGATTAGGTATAATCAATGCCGGCCCATAATGATAAAATAGGAAACCTAGGTGCAGAGTAAATCTGCAACGGTGATGAATGACGTCTGGTTATGAATGAAGTGCAGCCATGAATGAAGCGATTATTATCTCTCTTCCCTCTCTTATTCACCGAGTAGGGCGGGAGGCGGTTAAGCAAGCCCAAGGCGTAGCTAAGCAATATGACTGTGAGCTTAGGCGTGTGCGTCGTTCCAGGAATTGGGGGCTCAGTGGTGAAGCCATCGATATCCAACTGTTTATGCGGCAGTTGAAAGCGGCTCAGTTGCAGAGGGAAGGGGGGGAATTTCGTTACCTTATTCAAAAGATTGAAACAGCTTTGCTCAATCATACCGACAAGCTGGAACCTTTAGAGGCAAAGCTTGCCCGCCTGATTAACGACAACCCCAACATCACCTTGAGTGAGTTGATACACACTACAGATTGCACCACGGTCGAGGCCAGAACGGCACGCTTTAATGCCGACACTTGGTAATTTCTGAGATTAATCTTTATAAGATGAGTCTTCTTTCCCTGTCCCTTTTTTGAATATCAATCCTATTAAACAAGCCCCCCCGTTTACCTGCATAGGCTAAATCGGGGGGCTGCTGCCAGAAAAGGTACGGGTAAACTTGTGCCGCTTTTTCGATTAGGTGTAAGCGGCTATAACTATGCTACAACCTTGTTCCATCCCTGTCTTAGCAAGGATAAAAATAGTCGGAACAGTCGATAAATAACCCATAAGCACAGTGCAATTCCACTAATAAAAATAATCCAAAAAATTACCGTTGCTGCTGTGGACATCTCTTTTTTTGCGGGTTCGGTTGTTGATTTATCGGCTTTGCTTTTTACTTCAACCGCAGTATTACTTGTTTCGGAACTTGTGCTCTTCACCTCAGGTTTTGTGTTAGATAAGGCTTGTAACTTCACCCCAAAATTGTTTTGGTTGTGGTCGAGCTTGAGAGTGAATATTCTGGTCTTATAGTTTTTGCTGCTGACCTCAATGTTATAGCTCCCCGGCCTCAGTGGCATACCGAATTCATATTTAGGGACAATGTTCATTACTCTGATGGTTGCAGATGCTGGAATGGCTGTAATTTCCAGTGGATATGTTGTTAATCCTTTTTCCCAAAACTTGAGTTCAGTTTTATAAAGGCTGTTTGGCTGTATGACTATTTTGCGTTCGATAGCCTGTTTTTTATCGTCTCGAGGTATTGCTTTTAACCAGTATGTACCCGGAGCCAAAAAGGCTTGGTTAGTCAGCTTAAACCCCAGACGATTGCGTTGACGGGAAAGTACTGAAAATTTCACCTCCTTGGAGTTGATAATTTCCAATTTCCCTCGCTTTTGGCTTTTTGTGATGAGTTGGTATCTATTGGTTCTGACTTGCTCAACTAAGTGTTCTAAGCCTGGGAGCTTGGCCAACGAACCTGCAAACTCCTCGAAAATTCCCTCTTCAACTTTTTCTTTAATTTTCTGTTTTATATCGGCTTGTGCTGCGCCGGAAAAAGCGGTGATAAATAGCACGCCAAAAAATGATAAAATCCATTTATTCATCTGAGTCTCCAATTATCTGCAACAGACTACTGGCTAATTCAGGGGCTGCATCACCGAGTAAATCAATAATCATCATGACCGTATCCGTGTCGCCATGGTTTTTTATGTAATCTCGGATGACGGCATCCACCATCTCTTTATTCTGTTTATACAGTTCCGTGCCACTACTAAGCATTAGCTCTTCAAGTGCTTCACCTCGCAATGCATCTTCGAGTGTTTCTGCAAGCTGTTTAGATACTGTTGTTTGACGTTTAACTTCCAATGCCGTCGTTTGATTTAAATCAATAATATGTTTATTGATACTTTCATCGCTCATGCCCATTATCTGAGCGAAGAATGCGCTGACATTAGACAGTGCGACTACATCAAATATGTGTTTTTCGACTTCAGACTTTACAGGCATGTCGCGTTTTGTCGGTCGGCTCAGGTTGCATACGTTTGAATCGGGATAGCTTACACACTGACCTTTGGCAATTTCTGCTCCATCAATGACTAATCTCCAATTAAATGACATGCCAAATACTAGCCAAAGCATATCTCCGGCTGGATATTCGGTACCCCCCATGGTGATTGTCTTATGGTTTATCGTTCCGCCCCAAACTCCTGCGTTGCGTTTATCTTTTCCTGAATTTAACAGGCAGAGATAGGTAAATTCTAGACAGACTTTGGGCTGGACTAGAGAGGGGGAAGAGGGCACATTAAACTGCACTATCTCATCTCCAAGAAAACGCTTTTTTCCTTGATTTAAAATGCTTGCCAGTTGCTTTTCTAACAATTTGTTGGCGATGGCGGGTTCTGGATATGTAAAACGTAAGTGCTCAGGGTTATTAAGCACATGGGATTCAAATTTATCAGGATTCTCATTTTGTAAAGCTTGTGCTCGGCGGTCTACGTAGTACTTTTCCATAAAAACTTGGGGCTCGATGGCGCTCCAGTTATTAATGAAATCAGAGACTTTATCCCACTCAGTTAGTGATTTTGAACAGCTGAAATGTTGTGCTTTTACGGTAACTTGGCTGTGCCCTGATTTAATGATTTTGCTCAACATATCGAGAAATTGTGCGTTTAACCCTTGTGCAGCCCAACCTTTACGATACATTTCGAGCCGCAAACGGCCCCGCTGATCAATAGATTGCATTGCCTTTAGTGCCTTTTTATTAAACCCTATACAATGCGCACGTCTTAATCGTTTGCTGTTAGACCAGTCGATGAAGTTTCTATATTCTGACTTGCTGTCAGAACTCACGGCCTTTTGCCACTTTATGTCGGTGTGACGGTGTCGAGAAAAATAAGAGAGCAGTAAGGCAAAAGTCAGCAGGGTTCCCAAAAACTGGCTCAAACCTAAATAGTAGGGTTCATAGGGATATTTTTGTACCAGTGATTTAGCCGACTTTTTTTCTATGGGGTAGGCAGTCTCATAATCTAAAGATAGCAGTATGGGGGTGGCGAAACTTTTGATTGGAAGTAATCTATTTTCTTCCCATGCAAACACAGTCCGTACATTGTCTTTCTGGATGAAAATGTTATCTGTGTATACCTGATACTTTACGGACCCGAAGGCGATGATCACGAACCAGGCTGCTGCGCTAAGCAGTGCATAACGTGAAAACCGTTTAAGCTTTATTCGCCAAATAGAGTTGGGTTTTGATTTGCTGAATCCTCGAAGAAACATCCATGCAACAAAACAACCAAGAATGATCAGTTTTATCATTTACTACTTCCGTGCTGTATGTGATAAGTCTTAGCAAATATAAGTGAGCGACTATCTATGTAGAGTGGATAGGTCTATTTAAAATCTGAGTCTTCAAACTTAAGACGACTTTAGTTGCCAACATCATTGTTCTCTAAAAACTATACCGATATCACAGGATAAAAGAAACATTCATATAAAGCTTAACTGTGTGATTAATCACGTAACATTAAGAATGTATGAGCTAGATTCCCCCCCCACGAACTAAAAGGGCATGTGGAAGTATCTGGTTAGTCAATGTTTGTCTTTTCAACGAATAAAAGCCATGACGCTGATTGTAAAATTTATCTGTTCACTTGCTTGCGGAATATTCAGCTTCATCAACAGCGTATTAAAAGCGGGGCGAGAGTTAGGAGAGTGTGGTGATTATGCTGTGATTGCGAGGTGTTAAGGCGCTTCTATCGACGAGTTTTTATTACCGCGCAAAGATAGAAACGCCTTGCTGATATTGATTGGTATTAATGCAAAATCATTATTCTGTCAGTACGCCATATTGAGCAATCTCTTGTGCTGTCATCCAGTGTATATCTTCAGCGGATGCGGCTTCCAGGGTGTACCAGTAAAAGCTGGTATCTATCCCTATCGCTTTATAATAATCCAGGTACTTAACGTGCTCTTGGTGATCTCTAGGGAAATCCAGTGCGACTTTGCCGCTGTCATCACTCCAGGAGTGCACGCCAAGCTTAGCGCCCGCTTCGGCCGTGCGTTTAACCCCGGCTAAGAACATATCAGTACCGCCCGATGCTACCATGCCATCGGCTGGGATATGTGTGGCAATACCACGCTTTCTGATCTCCATCGAAGCTAATAAATTGGTGTCATCATCCATAGACCCCGGCACGTTTTGCATCACTATGGTCTTAATTTGCGGGTGGCTGTTAAGCAGTGTCTGCATCACCTCTAAGGTATCTGAGCCGATAATGCCATTCATATAAACGGTATCTGAACGGTCATCACTGTTTTTAAACGTGAAGCTGGCCGACTTCTCTTCTCCGCCGCCATCATAACTTACAGCGGGGATCTGTGAGACACAGCTTGCATCGACAGTTTGATTTGGCTCGGCTAAAAAGTCGTCTGCTATGGTTTCAAAACAGCTAAAACCAGCCATGAGTTGTCCATGTTCACCCTGAGGGTTAGTTATGTTTTGTGCATTGGGCAGGTTTTTAGCCACCAGTGCTCCCCACGTCGCCGGGGTTTGCGTATCCTGTTGGCCGTTGAGTATTAATACCGGTAGGTTGCTGGACACGGCTTGTGTCTCAATATCATTCGCTGGCGCTACATTCCACGCCTGGCAAGAGACTTTATCGAAGCCCATATGGTACATGCCATTGACCGCGACTTGAGTACTCGCTGACCAGCCCTGGCTATTAGCACCAGTCAGAGCCGTGGTGTTAAGAAATGGGTACTCTTCGGCACAGACAGTAGACAAGCCCATGGCGTTGTAAAATAGCTCCTCTTCACTTTCCTCGTTACCAGCTTGTTCACCACCTGCATCGCGCTCACTATCTTGGTCGGCCATTAACGACGCTAAGGCGGATTGATATTGACTGATATCTTCATTAACCGCTAACAGGTAGTTGACGATCGCAGGCTCTTTGATAAGTTCGAGTAGGTTTTGGATGAATACGCGGCTCTCTGCCACCTTGTCCTCATTATGCATACGGGCAATAATGTCTTCGATAGTGGCTTTGAGATCATCAGCTGGACAGCTATCTGTGTTGTCACAATTTTGGACTATTTGATTCAAAGATTCATAGTTAGCCGATGGGGTGTCAGAGATACCGTTCACCTCTATCGGGAACATGCCATCTAAAATAACACTACGAATACCTTCGCTATTTTCTCGCATTATGGTTGTTGCAAGCCGGGTTCCATAAGAGATGCCATACAGATTCCACTGTGGAATCGATAAGGCTTTTCTTAGTTGAATAAAGTCATGAGCATTTTGCACGCTATTATATGCATCTAGATCGACGCCGGACTTTTCAAGTCTTGCTTTACATGCCTGTACTTGCTCTGGTGTTCCCGCTTCACCACTATATTCGGTGCAAAATAGTGCCGGCTTCGAATAACCTGTGCCACGCTGGTCAACCAGATAGACATCTCTGTTCTTGATGAAGGTGTTACTTTCAATGACCTGTTCGATACTGGCGCTGGCATTTCCACCAGGTCCGCCTTGCAGGTATACCACAGGATCGGCTTTTTTATCTGATGAGCCTGAGGCCAACTTTATCACGGCTATTTCAATATTTTTTTCAGTTGCCGGCTGACCATATAGGGCGTGTTTCTCCGGCACGCTAAGGTATCCACAGCTCGACCCCGGTGTTAACAGCGCTAACTGACTTGCTGACAGCATCGCTTTACACTCAATTGGCTTATAGGACTTGACCGGGTCGGTGACACCTGTTCCAGTCGTTTTCGAATCAGAACCACCACAAGCACTTAGCATACTGGTCGCAATTATTGTCGTTGCAATAAGGGGTAATTTATCCTTTATCATTGCTGGCTTCCTTCGTAAAAATCTCAAAAATGTATGGTTTTCTCAGTTTCACAAATTCGTTAAAAGTGCTGTGATGAGACATGTACCGCTGAGCGATTATCAGGCATCTGAATCGCGTTTAGGGTAAGGGTATGTAAGGAGTTGTACGTAATAGATGACAATTGTGGTTAGCGGGGGGTTAACGGGAGGTTGAGAGGAGGCTGGTAACTGTCGGAACCCACAACTTAAGTGTTGCAAATGATAACTATTATCATTGGCAGGGCTGGCGCAACCATTACACTGACTTCATTAACGACTCAATCTTTGCCGAAGGGCAAGCATAACCGAGATAGGATAGGGAGGGATGGTATGTGCGATACGCCAGGTACTACCGCAGGAGCGCAGGCATCAAATAGCGTCAAGGGGAAACGCAAACTGTGGGAATTAACCAGCAAGCTGCTATGCCCGGTCATAGGTACCTGCCTGACCACCTCTGAGATCCGTAAGTTGGCCCAAAAGGTTGTCGACAAAGAGCAGGCCCGAAAAAGTGATTATTGGCTGCATACTTGGGTGGTCTCCAACTGCGACAGCAAACACCACTTGTCAGTGACGGTACAAAAGCATCTGGATAGAAAGTTTGCCGCCGCCATCAAGCGTTTTGGCCAGCTCAAAAGCCGTGATGAACTCAAGAAAGTCTGGCTGCAACATATTGATCGAGGGGCCAGCGCCGAGGCCCTATGGGCACTGTTAACTCATCCTTTGTGTGATCTGGCCATGCAGGATATGGCCTACGAAACCATCCATATGCTGTCGCATCAGATTGGCGCCGGTCAGCGTGCCGACCTTAAACGTTTGCACAAGGCTGAAAATGAGCTGTTAGAACTGAAAAAAGCATTGGATAAGAGCCAGCTCAAGGCCCACCAGACTATCTCCAACAAAGAAAGTCAGCTGGAGGCTCTGCAGCGGCAGGTGGTCGAACTCAAAGCGGACAATCTGCGCCTCAAAGAGCACAATCAACGTCTTGAGCAGGAAGAGGATTGCAGCAAGCTGGCACCACAACTGCAACAACTGCGAAGCGAGCTGGCCAGTAAAAACAGCTCGGTGGAGATCCTGGATAAGCAAAAGGTGCTGTGGCAACAAAAGCTCAGGCAGAGTGAAGATAACATTTTGGATCTGACGCAGAAACTGCAGCAGCAGGAGCAGGAAACCCGGGCATTGGAAGGGTTCGTGAAGCAGAGCCTCTCTCCCTGTAATGGCTGCAGCGCCGACAGCTGTCGTGACTGTCCGGATCTCAAGGGACAGAAAATCCTCTGTGTTGGTGGTATGCACCGTATGACTGACCAATACCGGGAGCTGGTATCCCGCTGCAACGGTGAGTTCAGCCACCACGATGGCGGTGTCGAAGACCGTAGCAAACGCCTGGACGCCCTTTTATGGTCTGCCGATGCGGTTATCTGTGCCTCCGACTGCATCAGTCACGACGCTTACTATCGCCTGAAGCGCTTCTGCAAGCAGCACAATAAGCGTCATCTGTTTATCCCCTCATCCGGCATATCAAGCTTTGCCAAAGCGATGGACGATGTGGCCAATGGAGTCAGCTGCATCAGCCTGTAACAAGCGGCCGCACCGCCGCCGGAATAACGGGCTAGGATGTAGGAGCGGCTTTAGCCGCGAAGGTTTTAAAAGAGATAGTCATAAGCTGTAAGTTATAAGTCGTAAGAAAAGAGAAAGAACAAGAACAAGAACAAGAACAAGAATATGGTGAGGTATAAGCCCTGCTTGTTATTCTTAATTCATTCTTTGTAAAGAGTTGAATCCGGCTTTGCTCTTGTGATTTGTTGGTTCAAAAGCTAGTCAATGATCTGCTTATCTTCGAGCAAGTGAAGTAAAGAGTTGGGGGAACTATGCCGCCCATATTAACCCTTGCGCTATCAATATTCAGGACTAATGTAGTAAAGCCTTATTGTGATCTGTATCATACGTGCCAGACTTTTTATGATGAAGACAGACACGATGAGTAATGCCAATAAACCCGCCACCAACGCACTGTTAAAACAGGCCTACAACAACATGCCTCTGGGTGTGGCTGATAGTTACCGTTACTGGGGTGAAGAGAACACAGTATTCGTTAAAAGCAGCCTGGGCTGTACCATTACCGATGCAGACGATCAGCAGTTTATCGATTTTCGCCTCGCTTACGGGCCTATCATCCTCGGCTATCGCGATTCTCGAGTCGATCAAGAGGTCGTGGCAGCAATTACCGAACGTGGCACGATTTCTGGTTTCTCAACCGATCTTGATTCTCAGGTGGTCGAACTGATTAAGCAGATGTGTCCGAATATCGAGAAGATGCGATTTGCCAATTCGGGTACTGAAGCTGTGATAGGCGCGGTACGTACCGCCCGTGGCTTTACTCATCGTAACAAGATTGTGGTGGTTGAAGGCGGTTTTCATGGCCTGTACGATGAGATGATGTGGAAATCAGATGTCGATAATTGGGACAGCGAAACCGAGGCGGCACCAAAGATTGCCGCTTTTGGTGGCGGTATTCCAGAGGCGAGTCGTGAGCACCTGGAAACTGTACCTCTCAATGATTTTGCTGCCATCGATGAGGTATTTTCCCGTGTCGGTGATGATATCGCGGCCATCGTCATAGAGCCGATATTAGGCAACTGTGGCAGCATTGCCTCGACTCAGGAGTACATGCAGAAATTACGTGATATCTGCGATGCCAATGGCACCTTGTTGATCATGGATGAAGTTAAGACGGGTTTTCGTGTCGCTAAAGGTGGCGCACAGGAGCTCTATGGTATCCATGCCGATCTCACCACCTACGCTAAGGCCATGGGCAATGGTTATCCGGTCGCCGCCTTCGGTGGACGCAAGGAGGTGATGGACGTGATAAGTTTCGGTAAAAATGGTGTTACCCATGGTGGCACGTATACCGCCAACATGATCGCCCTAAGTGCCGCTAAAGCGACGCTGACGATTTTAAATGAAACCAACGCCTACGACACCATCAATAAAGCCGGCGTCGATATTCAACAGGTGTTATCGCGGGTATTTACCAAACACGGTATCGAGCACAGGTTTGCCGGCCCGGATGCCATGTTCGGCATTCACTTTGGCAGCCAGGTACCGCAGAACTATCGTGACTGGAAGAAGACAGATAGCGACCTGTATACCGATTTTGCCCATAATTTGATTAAGAGTGGCATCATGTTGGAACCTGATTCTCGCGAGCCTTGGTTTATCTGTGAATCCCATAAGGATATCTGCCTGGTCAAGCTCGAAGAGATAGCCGATGCCGCCATGGCAAAAGCCATCGCCGCTCGAAAGTAGGGTAGCACCTAAATCAAAGCCAAAAGCTTAGCGTTTCAGACATAAAAAAAAGAGGTTAACTATAAGGTTAACCTCTTCTGCCTCAAAATGGGGGATAAGACACAGGATTGATGATTTTTATAAACTTTTCACACTAAATTTCTTGCAGTAAACCCTTCACACTAATCTCTTTAAACTAGTTTTTACACTAGGCTGGCTAGCATCTCATCTGAATATGCTACCAACTCATTCCCTTCACGGACTCGGGCGACATAATCGGGATTCGCGATAAATGGTCTGCCGATCGCTAACAGATCAAATTTATCTTCGGCTATGGCGGCGCTGCCCGTTTCGGCGTTATAACTGCCTACGCCAACGAGGGTCTTACTGTAGACGCTACGTACGTAACTCGATGCGCTGCCATCCAGATAATCAAATTCCATGGCATCGTCGAAAATACCGATATGTAAAAAGGCCAAATCACGTAGCTCCAGCTCAGCTAAGAAGTAATCAAATACGGCGCGGTCTTTGCTGTCACCGACCATATTGACATAGGCCCCCGGTGAGACTCTTAGTCCTGTTCTGTTGCTGCCAATGCGGCTTGATATCGCATCCACAACGGCCAAGGGGAAGCGGGCCATATTTTCAGGTGTTTGGCCATATTCATCGGTGCGTCGATTACTGTCGTGATGCAGGAACTGATCGATAAGATAACCATTAGCCCCGTGGATCTCGACGCCGTCGAAGCCGGCATCTATCGCGTTCGCCGCGGCTTGAGCGTAATCGGCGACTAGCTGCACTATCTCATCATGGCTCACCGCTTTAGGGACGTGATAGTTCAATTCTCGCATTCTTGGCAAACTTCCCTCCAGGCCAACGGCGGAGGGTGCAACTACTTGAGTCGAGCCGGATTTTTCAAAGAAGTGAGGGTGGGCGACTCGGCCGGTATGCCATAACTGCGCAAATATTTTGCCGCCAGCTTTATGAACGACATCGGTCACCACACGCCAGCCATCTATCTGAGCCGAGGTAAACAGACCCGGAGTATTGGGGTAACCCTGACCGTCGGGACGAATAAGCACGGCTTCAGAGATGATGAGGCCAGCTTCGGCGCGGCGACCATAATATTCAGCCATGGCCTGAGTCGGCACTAATTCTTCATCTGCCATACAACGAGTCAATGGTGCCATCAGGATGCGGTTTTGTAGGGTGATAGTCTCGTTGAGCGCAAAAGGTTGAAATAAATTCTCAGTCATAGCGACCTCTCTTTCTTGAATGTCCATTCAAGATATTCTTATTTGAACGATCATTCAAGTATTATTTTGAACAAACATTCAAAATTAAGTACAATCAGTTTAAGGACGATTAATGCGTCAAAGCCCGGAGCCAAAGCCCACATGCGCAACGCTGAATTTGATAGAGAGAAAGTACTGAGATCCGCCATAACCGCCTTCATGGAGAAAGGTTACGGCAAGACGAGTATGCAAGATCTAACTAAAGCTACGGGTATACATCCAGGCTCTATCTACTGCGCATTCGATAATAAACGGGGGCTTTTATTAGCGGCCTTAGAGATGTATCAGCAGGATAGAAGTGCCGAGTTTCAGCGCTTTTTCTCCGGAGACAGGCCGGTATTAGTCGAACTGAAAGCCTATCTGGATAACATAGTTCAGGAGTGCATCAGTTGCGAAGCGGCGAAGGCCTGCCTGCTCACTAAAGCGCTCAACGAGATGTCTCAACAAGATGAAGAGGTACAAAAAATTATTACGGATAATTTAGCAAACTGGCAGCAGGGACTCGCCGATGTTTTTGAGCAAGCCCAAGCCAAAGGCGAGCTCAGTGTTAAACGTGATAGCCAACATCTGGCGCGTTTTTTCGCCATGGGCATTTATGGTTTAAGAACCTTTGCACACACCCACCCTCAGGGCGAAACGCTGCAAGAACTCGCCGATCAACTCTTTTCGGATATCTGCGCTTAGGCTTTCTCAATTAAAAGTAGAGTCCTCAGACTCTAAGCCCACTTAAAATTTTAAAGTGAGTAGAGTTACAGTGAACCGAGCTACTTAGACAATGTGGGCACAAAGCTTGGTCCCACATATCCTCCATTGTGTCTGTTTATCACATTTTCTATGGTCATGATCCCGAACATAATCTTCTTTACGAAGGACTCTGAGTTGCCAACGAAATAGTAAGAGGGGTGCCGTGACCAGACACTCTGGAGTTTTTTATCCAGCGCTGCGGCCTGAGTCGAAGACTCGTTTCTGACGGGATTATTACTTTGAATGTCACGTCCGCTGGCGGCGGCAGACTCGAAGAATATAACGGCGTCGTAACGACTGAGCTCTTTTTCAATGGTGGAGTTTACCTCTTCAAAAAACTCATCCTCCGTACCGGGCCAATAGGCAAGCCCATCTAATGTGCCTCTGTCACAGATAAGGAATCTGTCGGGGTACTGCTTCTCTTGGATGTTTTCTACATTTTTCTGCAGAGAGAAGATGGTTTTTTGCACATTCTTAACGACCTGCTCATCACTGGATCTACCTATGCCCCCGGAAAAGAGCACGGTCGCTGACTCCGGGACGATGGCAACGGTATCGCCAAGCTCGCGACGGAATAGGTCGAGTGCCGTGGTCTTGCCCCCACCCGGGCCACCGGTGACCACTATTTTTATCTGTTTTTTCATCATCACCTCTGCCAAGGGCCAGGGTTATTTGGCCGGAGAAAAAGCTGCCACTACAAGCAATTATGGCATGTACTGTGAAATTATCGACCGATTGGCTGATGATAACTTGATGCTTTCTTTTTTCTCAGCTGATGCGGTACTGTCTTGCTGGCTATGTTTCCGTTAAATGATGTGTAGTCCAATACACAGATATGGGTTTCAATAGGCTCGTAGTTCAAACTCTGTCGATCCGGATTTGTGAACACAGAAGCAATAGGGGTAAGCTGCGGACATCGAAGGAGGTCTTGACCTTGTATAGGGGGAAGTCATGAGTGAGCAGCAAGTGCCAAGCTATTGCGCTCAATGCATTTCGCGTTGTGGCTGTCTGGTTACGGTGAAAGATGGCGTGCTAACTAAAGTACAAAATCTTGCGGGTCACCCGACCGGAGATGTGGTCTGTGTTAAGGGGAAAGCGGCGCCGCAGATTGTCTATCATCCAGACCGTCTACTGACGCCAATGCAACGCACTAAGCCCAAGGGGAGCGATAATCCCGGTTGGCAATCTATTTCGTGGCAGCAAGCGCTTGGCACTATCGCCGATAAACTCAAACAATTCAGATCGCAAAGCGGGGCCAAATCGGTTTGTTGGGGCATAACGACCCCGAGCGCGACGGCTATCGCCGACAGCTTTGTCTGGATTAACCGTCTGGCTCATGCGTTTGGGTCTCCCAATAAACTGTTTGCGACTGAAAACTGTAATTGGCACAAAGACTTTTCTCATGCTTATGTATTCGGGCAAGGCATAGGAATGCCTGACTATCAAAATACCGACTGTATCTTGTTGTGGGGCTTTAACCCGAAAGAGACCTGGCCCGCTCATGCTCTACAGGTGACTGAGGCGCAAAAACGCGGGGCGAAACTGGTCGTTATCGATCCCCGAAAAGCGGGTCTGGCCGGGAAGTCTGACTTGTGGATGGACATCACCCCGGGAACCGATGGGGTGTTGGCTATGGCGTTAGCCAACGTGTTAATCGCCAATAAGCAATATGATCAAAGTTTTGTTCGTCGTTGGAGTAATGGCCCACTTTTAGTGCGCGACGATAACGGCAGATTGCTGACCGCTGAAGACCTTGGACGAGACAGTGCTAACCAGCTGGAGCAACTGGTTGCCTGGGATGAGCGAGCACAAGCGGTTGTACTTTATGACCCTCTATCACGTGAGTACCACAGCGATTCGATAAAAGATAGCGTACTCGCTCTGGACGGTCAGATACTTCTCAATGGCATTTTGTGTCGGCCCGCTTTTTCGCACTATAAAGATACCTGTCAGCACTACACCCTCGAGTATGCCGAATCAGTCACCGGTATTTCGGCAAAGCAAATTGAGCAGATGGCCTCGATTATTGGCCAGTCTAAGGCGGTGAGCTATTTCTCCTGGACGGGGACCGCTCAGCATCAACAAGCCACACAGACGACTTTGGCGATAGCGAGCCTATATGGACTCACCGGGTGCCTGGATAAACCAGGGGGAAATGTCTATTTCTCTAAGCCGCCAGTTAATAATCTGATGGGGTTTTCGCTACTGGATAGTGAACTGAAAAAGGAGGCTTTGGGGGCTGACAAGCCTCTGGGCCCCTGGAAAATGGGTTGGGTTAATTCAAACGATCTACATTTAAGTGTGGTACATAAAGAGCCCTATAAAACCCGCGCCCTTATCGCCTTTGGCGGCAACCCGATCGCCACGAAACCCAATGACGCTTTTGTGCGTGAGACTCTTCAGGAGTTGGAGTTCTATGTCCATGCGGATCTATTTATGAATGAGTCTGCCAAAGAGGCCGATATTGTACTGCCCGTATCCAGCTCGTGGGAACGCTCGGGATTAAACGCAGGCTTTCTCATTTCACAACAGGCTGAGTCTCTGATACAGCTGCGTAAATCCGTTATCGAACCTTTGGGGGAGGCTAAGTCGGATACCTGTATCGTGTTCGAACTCGCCGGACAACTGGGGTTGGGGGAGCACTTTTGGCAGGGATATACCGATGCTGCCCTCGAGGAGGTATTGGCGCCTAGTGGAGTGAGCTTATCAGAGCTTAAGGCGCAACCGGCCGGCATAGACTTAGGGCTTAATACCCATTACCGGAAATATCGCGAGCAGGGTTTTAATACTCCCTCCGGCAAACTGGAGTTTTATTCTGAGTGTTTTCTAAAACAGGGATATTCTCCTGTGCCTCAGTTCGCTGAGAACCACAGCGATTCAGGTTACCCACTTATTCTTACCTCGGCAAAATTCAGGGCACATTGTCATAGCCAGCATAAGAATATCGGAAAGCTTAATCGCCGTGCCGATGGTCCGCATGTCGAGATAAGCACTGAATTGGCTCGGGAACTGTCTATTTACGCCAATCAGACAATCATTATTGAAACCCCCATCGGCCGAATGACAGCGACTGCCAGAATCAATGCAGATTTAGCGAAAAATGTGCTCTGTGCTCAGTATGGCTGGCAGGAAAGTGGAAAAAACTATAATGGCATCATAGAGCAGACACCATCGGATCCCATCAGTGGCTCGAACCGATTGAAGAGTCAGTGCTGTAGGATCTGCACCGTTGAAACTTTACCTGGCTGAGCACAGTGTTACTGTCACTCTGTTACTAAGAGTGGCTTACTCATTCAGGCTCACTGCTTACTAAGGGCTTCAAATCATCGGCTATGATCTGTAGAGTACGCCACATATTTAAAGTCAGAGATTTTGCTCCGTACGGGCGAATAAGAATGAAGAGTATTAAACAATGAATGACGAATTGAATGTTATCGATAACCTGGAAGAGTTAGCGGGATTTTTACTGTCGGTTGAAAATGGTGGTTTAGGTCTGGAAGGGGTTGCCGGTGTGGGTATGGCAACCAATAACGCCGATGGACGTCATTTCGTTGCGGTATTCGATAACAACAATAAACTGCTTCATGCCCGCTGGATCACCCAAGAGATATTTGAAACAGGTAAAGAGATGGTTCGCAATGGTGTAAGCACTAAGCATTAAGCATTAAGCATTAAGCATTAAGCATTAAGCATTAAGCATTAAGCATTAAGCATTAAGCATGATATGACCCCGGAGGTGTCAGGTTATTCGACATCTCCTCGCTTCCTCGCTTCTCGCATCTGAAACATCTGCTTCACGATTCAGCAATTATTTTTACTTTTTTGGTCCGAAATACGACCTTAATTTCATTAATGTGCTCGATATTTGAATACTATCACTGTAGTGTTTTTGCTCTAATGTTGAACGTCGGTCTAGATGGCTGCGTTTTACTCAGTTAAACCAAACTCGATAAGCTCGGAAAGGGCGGGAGTCAGAGGGTCGCAATCTATGAGAAAGATGAGTCGATTGAACAAAGCAATCATTTTGGGCGCAACGATATTGTTACCACAACAAGCATATTGTGCTGGCTTTCAGCTTAATGCGCAATCGAATGCGGGGCTGGGACGTGCATTCGCCGGGGATGCAGTGATTGCCGATAACGCCTCCTCTATGGCACGTAATCCCGCTACTATGGCACTGTTTAAAGAGGCCGCTTTGTCGGCAGGTTTTATCAGTATTACCTCCATGGTCGAAGTCAAAGATGCGGTTTACACCCGCGAGTTATACAGTCAGGGCGCACTCGTCGATAGCTCGGCTCAATCCGCTAATTATGATGATGCCGGTGATAATGCCATCGCCCCCAATATTCACTTTATTATGCCGGTTAATGACAAGTTCGCTTGGGGCATTAACGCGTATTCAAACTTCGGAACGAAAACTGAATATAGTGAGGATTATATCGCCGGTGAATATGGCGGTATGAGTGAAGTTAAGAGCTACAACCTGGGGCTATCGGGCTCCTATCGTGTGAATGAGTATTTCAGTATCGGTGCCGGACTCGATATCATTGCCAGCACGGGCAAGCTCAAGAGGAGCCTGCAACCGACTGACACGAATTTGTTGACTGTCGATGCCAAAGGTTGGGGGCTAGGGTTTAATTTTGGCGCCGTATATGAACTAGACGATAATAACCGTTTCGGTTTGTCCTATCGTTACAGCCCTGAAATGGAGACCGAGGGGGATGTCGATTACGCTGGGTATTTGGCCGAGTCAGGCCCTATCGACGATACGGTAGTGATCCCTCTACCAAGCATGGCTGAATTTTCAGGTTTTCATCACCTCGAGAATACCAATATTGCGCTGCATTACAGCATTCAGTGGATAGGTTGGAGCGTGTTTGAAGATCTAAATGCCGAGACCAGTGGAACACTTAATCAATATGAGTGGAAAGATGGTTGGCACTACGCTATTGGTGCGACTTACTACCTGAACAGTGCCTGGACCCTGAGGGCGGGCTATCTGTATGACACCAGCGCGCAGGATCAACTCACCTCTATTTCGGTGCCGGATTCAGATAGACAGTTTTTCTCAACCGGCTTCACTTACCAGTTATCGCCAAACTCTAATATGGATTTTGGTTTTACCTATGTACTGGGCGAAGATGTGAGTGTGGTTGAATCTAAACCTATGATCCCGATAGATATCGCCAGCGGTACCTATTTGGCCACCAATCTTACGGCGACGAGTCATGCCAATGCCATGATGGTCGGATTGCAATACAACCGTACTTTTTAGACTTTTTAGCCAAAAGAGTGGCTAGGAAATGGTTTAAATAATAGTTAAAAAATGCCAGTCAGGAAACTGACTGGCATTTTTACATTTTTCTTAAAACTTACAGCTTATGACTTAAAGCTTATTACGACTCTAACCTCGCCCCCCCAAAACATTCGCGGCTAAAGCCGCTCCTACATGGGTCATATCAACCTAAAACCTCAAGTCTCGAACCTTGAATCTATTACCAAATACGTACGCGTTGATCTTCCGGCAGGTACAGTTCGTCACCTGGCTTAACATCGAAAGCCTTGTACCAAGCGTCATGGTTTCGTGGTGCCTGGGCGCGGTAACGGCCCGGTGCATGGGTGCCGCCACGGAGTTGGTTGAGCATGCTCTGCTCGGTGCGCTTCTCTTTCCATACCTGTGCCCAGGCAAGGAAGAAACGTTGATCGCCGGTTACACCATCGATTACCGGAGCTTCCTTACCATTAAGACTGAGCTTATAGGCATGGTAAGCCATGGCCAAACCACCCACGTCACCGATATTTTCGCCCAGGCTGTTACGGCCGTTGACGAAGTTATCCGGGATCGGCTCGTACTTACTGTACTGCTCGGCTAACTTATCGGCTTTTGCATCGAAGGCTGCGCGGTCTTCGTCTGTCCACCAGTTGCGTTGGATGCCGTTAGCATCTGACTTCGAGCCTTGGTCGTCGAAACCGTGGCCCATCTCGTGGCCGATAACGGCACCAATACCACCATAGTTAACGGCCGGATCGGCGTTAGGGTCAAAGAATGGTGGCTGGAGGATGGCCGCCGGGAAGACGATCTCGTTAAATGAACTGTTGTAATAGGCGTTAACGCGTTGTGGCGTCATGCCCCAGCGATTACGGTCAGTTTTCTTCAGCTCTTTGGCGACACTTTCGGCCTTAAAGAACTGACGCAAGTTAGCGATATTACCGACCAAATCTTTGCCTGTTAGCGTTAATCCTTCGAACTCCTGCCATACGTCAGGGTAACCAATTTTAGGGGTAAATGCGGCAAGCTTGGCGTGGGCATTGACCTTAGTATCCGCACCCATCCAGTCGAGACCATCGATACGTTGACCTAAAGCGGTACGCAGGTTTTCAACCAGCTCTGCCATCTGCTGTTTTGATGACTCAGGGAAGTAGCGTGCAACGTAGACTTTACCTATGGCGAAGCCCAGAGATTGTGTGCCCGACATCTCTGCAACGGCGCGTTTCCAGCGTGGCTTAGGCTCTTCCTGACCGCTTAAGGTCTTGCCAAAAAAGTCAAAATTTGCAGCGTAGATATCTTCAGACAAGAGGTCTGAATTATTGCTGATGGTGTGGAATGTCAGGTAGTCCTGCCAAACGCTCAGGGATTCATGATTGACCAGGTTAATCATGGCTTTTACCGGATCAGGTTGCGAGATGTTCAGCTGCGGTACCTGATAACCGGTTTGAGCGAAGTAGGTATCCCAATTAAATCCTGGGTACTGTTTGGCTAACTCTTCACGTTTTACCTGGTTCAAGGTGAGGTCGCGGTTACGACGCTTCTCTCTTGGCCACTGGCCTTCGGCCATTTTAGTCTCTAAGGCTACAATCGCCTCGGCGCGCACTTTGGTATCTTTTACGCCGGCAAAGGCCAGCATCTTGGCAATATGCTCAACATAGGCGCTGCGGATTTTGACAAAGCGTTCGCTGTCTTCGAGGTAGTAGGAGCGATCGGGTAAGCCTAAGCCGCCGGCGCCTACAGACATCTCGTACTGATTCGGATCCAGGCGGTTAAACCACATACCCCCACCGATGGGAGATGCTGCTCCCGTGAGCCAGGCGTTACCAAATACCTTGGTTAGATCATCGGTAGATTTGACTGCTGCAATTTGATCTAAGGTGGCCTGAATTGGAGTGATACCCAACTTGTTGATGGTATCTGTGTCCATGTATGACTTATAGAAGTCAGCAATTAATTGCTCTTCATCGTTCAGGTCGCTGCGACTGGCGATATCATCGATGATCGCTTTGACCTGCTCTTCACTGCGCTCGGCCAAACCGGTAAATGCACCGAAGCGGGTCTTATCGGCAGGCATAACATAGTTGTCATACCAAGTACCGCTGGCATACATAAAGAAGTCATCGCCGGGTTTCACGGCTTCGTTACGCGCCGAAAGATCGACACCGAAGCTACCCAGCTCGGCTTTGTCGGAGGCTGTCTTGATTATTTCATTTTTGGCTTCGTTGTTGATGTCAGAAGTGCCGCAGCCCGCTAAAAAAGTCGTGGCTAAGGCAATAGCTATTAAGGATTTTTTCATTGTTTTATTTTCGTCCTTGCTAAGGGGGAGTCATTGTTAATTTACGGCTCTATACTCTAAGATTGCCATAAAATGTCAATAAAAGAATTGTTAGCAAAGATAGAGATAAGCCGTAACAGAATAAAGAGGGGGAGGGAGAGGTATGCTCTACCTCTTTGTTTATTCCTATTCCCACATCACGTTTGATTCAGACTCCACCGCAGATTGCAGCAGCTCGATGAGTGGCAGGGCGCGATGCCTTAAGCTCACTACAGGTTCATTGTCGTCACCTTCATCATCTGTGCTGCTTTGAGGTGAGTTGAGCGGCGAAGCGGCGGGTTCATCTTCGATTGCCTTAGATAATTTTTGCAATGCTGCAGGAACATCCTCCGCTCGAATGGCTCCTGGTACGGTGCCGCTATGACCCATGATCTTAAGGAATGTGAGAGCGACGTTGCCAAACATTGTGATGTTTGAATAGGTGTCTGATTTAAACGTTACCAACATGGGAAGCCTCTTTATGGGATGTATAAGTTGAAGAACTATAAATGAATGCGTGTCATATCATCAGTATGATTGCGCAGGTAAGAGACCGCCAGTAAAAATACCCTCATGGGGAGTTAGCCACCTAAAGGATGCTTGTCCATCTTGACTGTCGATAGTGTTAGGCAGCAATAAACGTCTGAACAAAAAACGCTAAGCTAGGTATGAGAGGGGCATAGTTCTAAGTTGAAGATTTTTAATCTTATTTGAGTTATTCCTTCCACAACAAATAATGGGTTTACCTGCCTCACAAAATTTGAAATATAGATAAATATCGGAAGGTTTTGAGCTGTGAATCTCAATAAATTGCATGGCAGTTCGATAATGTCCATGTAACAGTTTGAACAATATCAATGCTCAATTGTGAGTGATTGGTTGCTATTTTGGGAGTGTAGTATGCTCAATAAAATTCATTTGAATATTCGTACCCGCATTATTGTGGGGATTATTTTCTTACTCATGCTTGTTATGTCCATCGTTATCCCTGTAGTGCTCAGTGAATTTTCCAAAAATATTGATAGAGCTGAAGAGAGAGAGCTTCACAAACTTTATGGGGCCGCGGTTGCAGAAATTGAATCTAAAGGAACGCTTGCTCTGGCGTTAGCAAGTGTGATCGCTCAAGATCCTGATGTACAAGACCTTTTCGCGAAAGGAGATCGTGAAGCGTTAGGTGAGCGAACCTTACCCTTATTTGCAAAGTTAAAATCAGAATATGCTGTCAGACAGTTCCAATTCCACCTTCCTCCAGCGACCTCTTTTCTACGTGTGCATAAACCCAAAAAGTTTGGTGATGACTTATCCTCATTCAGGAAGACAGTTGTCGTTACGAATAGGGATAAGCGGGCGGTAAAAGGCTTAGAAAAAGGCGTTGCCGGGATAGGTATTCGTGGCATAGTGCCAGTATCACATCAAGGATTACATATAGGTTCAGTCGAGTTTGGTATGTCTTTTGGACAAGCATTTTTTGATGAGTTCAAGAGCGAATACAATGTAGAAATTGCCCTATATACTGAACAAAATAATCAGTTTTCAGCATTTGGACGAACAGTAAAAGATCATCAATTTGCAACAACTAGCCAATTTCAACAAGCGTTGGATGGTCAAGTCATTAATACACAGCAGGTTTTTAACAATAAACCTTATGCAGTATATCTACATGAAATAAAAGATTTTTCAGGTAAGCCTATCGGGGTTCTCGAAATTGCATTAGACCGTTCCCATAATGCCAATGCATTAAATGATGTTACATATCGGGTGGTATTTATCGGTTTACTTGCTTTGCTTCTTGGGATTGTTATCGCTTGGTTCATTAGCTTAGGTATTATTCGACCCATAGATATTACCACTCAAACGATGAGTAACATTGCTGACGGTGATGGCGACTTAACGCTTCGCCTTAATATCAAAGGTAATGATGAAATTGCTCACTTGTCAGGTGCATTCAACCAGTTTGCCGCGAAAGTACATAGCACGATAGAGCAAGTGTCAGTGGCAACTGCACAACTGTCTAATTCAGCAGTAAAATTAACAGCCATCACTCATGAGACTCAGTCTGATACCTTAATGCAGCAACAAGAAACAGAGCAGGTGGCTGCGGCCATGAATCAGATGAGTGCCACAGTACAAGAAGTCGCGCACAATGCGACTGAAGCAGCAGATTCAGCTCAAAAAGCCCATGATGCCTCAGAAGTCGGAAAACAAGTGGTGAGTGAAGTGTCTGTGCAAATTAATGAACTTGCTACTGAAATTGAGGTGGCGACAGACGCTGTAGCACATTTGGAAAGTGAAACGGCGAATATCGATGGTGTTTTAGAGGTTATTCGTAATATCGCCGATCAGACTAATCTACTTGCACTCAATGCTGCAATCGAAGCGGCGAGAGCCGGTGAGCAGGGGAGAGGTTTTGCAGTTGTTGCTGATGAGGTCAGAACGCTTGCAAGCCGAACCCAAGCATCCACCTTGGATATTCAAAAAATGATTGAGCAGCTGCAATTGGGAGCCAAGAAGACGGTTGATGTTATGAAAAGCAGTAGAGGTTTTACCGATGCTTGTGTTCATCAAGCATCGTTAGCCGATCAGGCGCTGGACCAAATTTCGACAGCCGTGAGTACCATTACCGAGATGAATATACAAATTGCCAGTGCGGCGAATGAGCAATGTGCGGTTTCCAATGAGATTAATAAAAATATCACAAATATCAATGATATTGTGGCGAAAACTACAGATGCAGCATCACATACTGCACTGGCAAGTGAAGACTTGTCGAATCTATCTTCTCAGTTAGATACCTTAGTTGGGCAGTTTAAAATTTAAGCAGCGCTTGATCTTTTCGATTTGTTTGTTAACTGTTTACAGCCTTTTCTCGATAGGGGAGAGGCGTGAACCTGAATGCTTGCTGAACGCAGCCGGAATAGCTAAAGAATTGATTAACGCTTTCACCTGGATTGCATTAATCTACGCGCCATATCGAAACAGGTGTAACGAAAAATAACTTATTTGGGGAATATTGTGAAAAAACTTTCTATCGCGGCCGTATCACTATTAGCTATTTTTGCATCAAGCAATGCGTTGGCTGCCAACGATCACACAGGTTTCTATGTCGGTGGCAGTTTGGGTCAACTGAAAGTCAAAGCCGATGGTTCTGAGTCTGGCGTAGGCTTTGGGGCATATGGCGGTTATAACTTTAACGAGTGGTTTGGTTTAGAGGCGAATATGTTTGTCTCGGGCGATCTGGGTGACGGTGGTACCGATGTCGGTGCGGGGACTTTTGCGTTTACTCCTAAGTTTACCTACCAGATCAATGATACATTTTCTGTATATGGAAAAGTCGGTATCTCCTCTATGGCAGTAGTTGTCAGACCTGATTATCTTCGAGATGAAGATTTCACCGGTTTCGGTTGGGCCTATGGTGTAGGGGTTAATGCCTCAATGACAGAGAATCTGAATGTTCGTCTTGGCTATGATGTTGTCACCGGTGAGCTGGACTCTGAGTACTCGAATGGTGGACAAAATATCGATACCGATATCTCTAACTTCGCGTTAGGCATGCATTACCAGTTCTAATTCACTCCCCTTGAATAAAGGGCTGGGCGACTAGAGATAAAAAAGGGATATCACAGATATCCCTTTTTTCGCCGTCTTAAATAAGTGGAGTCAGGCTCGGCTGCACTCTACTTAATATCAGCCATAGGTCGCCGAAAATTATTTCGACTCAGATTCATCTCTGATATCCATGATTGGCATCACGCCTTCCCCCATCATAGTACTTGGTAGCTTTCCGTCCCAAGCCTGTGCTTCTGTCAGCTTTACAATCAGTGGGTTATTCTTGAGGGCCTTAGCTTTCGCTTCAATCGCCTGGGCTTCAGCTTTACCTTTCAACAGAATGGATTGCGCTTCGGCTTCGGCAATCTTCAAGATCCCTTTAGCTTTAGCATCCGCAGTGTTAACTGCTCTTAAGGCTTCGAGGCGTTGACGTTCGAGCTTATGCTCCTCTGCTGCGGCGAGGTTTTTCTCGGTCTGCTTGATCTCAATTGAGTTAATGTATTTTTGCGGCAGAATAATGTTTTCAATTTGTATGTTATCGACTACAACCGGGAAGCCTTCCATCTCTTCGGCCAAACGGTGCTCTATACCTTGAATCGCACTGGCTCGGTCTTGAATGAGTTGCTCGGCTTCGAATTGCGGAATCGTGTCCTTGGTGGCAGAGCGAAAACGCGGATCTAAAATACGTTGCTCAAATTGAGTCAAACCACCATAGCGCTTGAATAGATCGAGTGCAGCCTCTTTGTTGACTGTCCAGTTAACCGAAACTTCGATAGTGACCGGCATCTGCTCCTTGGTACTCGATGCCATTTTTTCAGCATTCTTACGAGTACGCACTTCGATCATCTCGACGGTTTCAATAAAGGGGATCTTAAAGTGTAAACCCGGATTTTCTTGTCCCTTTGCTTCACCAAATCGTTTTACCACGCCGACATGGCCTTCAATGACTATAAAGTAAGAGTTGAACAGGGCAATAGCCAGCAAAATAAGTGGCAGGAATTTAACGATTGAGATTGATTTGAAAAACTTGGGGGACTTTAACTTTTGTTCCAGCATTTGAGTATCCTTTCTAAATATGCGGAGCAAAGATAGCAGTTAATGCAATCTTATGAAACATTTGTAACGCATAGGTTGCGTGGTGTGGTTGGGAAGTGTGATTTGTGGGGGGGCGTAGATGAGACATAAAAATAAGCGGAGCTGAGTAAAGTGCTACTCAGGTCTGCTTATTCTTGGACTTTCAGGTGTGAGAGGGTCTAAAGCCCTATGCTTTTTCACTCGATAAGCGCTGAAAAAGTGAATCTTTCAGTTCGGCTCTATCATGCTTTAATTGGTGCATGGACTCATCATCGATTGGCGCGCCCTTTAATTCGAGCTCTCGAATTTCTTTATCCAGCGCATCGTAATGTTTAGCCCCTTTTGCAAAGGCTTCGTTGCTTTGAGAAAGCTTAACAACAATATCTCGGTATTCAGGAAACTCATTAATAAGAGAGTGATCTTCGCCTAACATAAAAACCCCTTTTAATTAGGTAGTTAATAAACAGAGTTGTTACTTTTTAAGTAAAGCCAACTCTGATGTTAATTACAAGTTCGCAAGCAAGCTTTAAAAAATCCGTTTATCGTGTCAATGGCATCAACGTGAACTAATAGGCAACCCATACGAAGGGCGACTAACGTTAATTAAGAACTCAGGGCGCAGGTAAAATGCATCTAGCCCTGATTAAAATTTAACTCATTAAGTGGGGGGGGGACATAGGTTTTTGGGGGGAGTTTGATATAAATCAATTGCTAGCTTGAATATGTTAGTGAGTAGTGGGCTTTTCCCCGGAAATGTAAATCGGGTCAGAAAGCCTAAGAGAAAATGAGGGAAGCATAAATGCTTCCCTCTTATTTGCACTAAACTGTACTTTATTGCACAGAGCAATCGGCTTGCAGCTATATTTTCACCGCGGTACAGAAGCTGACATCGCTCACATAGGTCTGTGGATCGAAGCTATGGTATAGCTCGAAGCAGGGGCGCTCATCGGACTCGAGGCCTGTTTCGACCACCTGTTTCATCAGTTCATTCCATGCTATTGCATACTCACTGAGCTGCTTGATGGTTTGGCGAATAAACGCATAGCTTCCACCGGGAAATTGCTGTAACTCCACCCGTCCGCTTACTTGAGTGTCTGCCGGCACTCTAAAGCAAATATCGGTACGGCATTTTTCATCCGGGGTGATTTCGGGGTTATCGTGGTAGATGAAGATTGCATTCTCACTGCTGACCCCTTTGGCTCCGGCCCAGATGCAGAGGTTTTTCATTGCCTCTTCATACCCTTGTCCGTAAGGTCCCGTAACTCGAATGTAGGCTAAGGTGCCGGCTTCAATTGTTGTGGTTTCCATTGTGATTCTCCGTTGTTGGTCAATGTCACTATGGTAGGATGTCCGGCCTTGGCTGGCGTTTCCATTATTGCGTAACGAGTGTCCAATCTTGCTCTTTTGCATCAACTGACACAGCTTTTCGCTGCTACTACATTCCCTTAGCTCGCTGGGTGTTAAACCAAAGCGCTGTTTAAATGCCTTTGCCAGACTTTGTGAGCTGGAAAATCCGTTATTCAGTGCCAGTTCGGTGATTGAAGCCTGTTTATAGAAGAGGTCTGTGGCTATACGTTCTAACCTTAAACGTCGCAAATACTCCCCTAGGGTCTCATTGGTGACAGCTTTAAAAATTCGGTGGAAATGGTAGGGAGAGATATTGGCCTTGGCCGCGACCTCGGGCAAGTTCAAGGGTTGATTGAAATTTTGTTCAAGGTAGCGGATAACTGGTTTTAATCGTTGTTGGTAATCGGTTCTCATTGGCAGAGCTCTGTTAAGGCTTGGTTGTAAACAAAAATAGGCTGTCAGTTAAACAGATTTATCTCCGTTATTAAACTGGGATTATTGGAAGTTTGGTTTCGGCTTAACCAATATTGATCTAAGTTAGCAATGAGTCTGGAACATTTTCTGGGAGGGGGCTGAACATGACAGAGTTTTTGCTGCAACGCTTTAGCGAGATAGACTGGAGTATTGGGGGAGGGCAACTTTTCTCGATAACCCTGCTGCTGTTGTGGCTGTGGGCTATTTGGCCGAGTGATGACTTTAAGGCGCTGGTAAAAGATAAGGCCGGTCAGTCACGACTCCTGCTGGTGGCGGTTGGTGTCAATGGATTGTGGCTGATGGATGCCAGTATTACTCCGGGGATCCATGTGCATTTTCTGGGACTGGTTACCTTGATGCTGATGTATGGCTGGCGAATGGCGACAGCCGTTTCCCTGTTACCTGTGTTGTTTTTTGCTACCTTTATGTTCAAGACGCCATTCGATTTTGCTATTTATGGCATCTTGGCTGTCTGTCTGCCGATGTTTCTCTGCCATTGGGTTTATAGCCAGATATTCAAATACCTACCTCACCATCTGTTTATCTACATCTTCGGTAGCGCATTTATCAATGGCTTCCTCTCTATTGTGTTTCATATCCTGGCTTGGTCGACCTGGCTGTGGCTGACTACGGATTATGACTGGGCCTTTCTTATCGATAACTACTTATTGGTGATCCCACTACTCGGTTTTCCCGAGGCGCTGCTAAACGGCATGACCATAACCTTCCTAGTGGTTTACCGCCCGCAGTGGCTCTATGACTATTCCGATAAGACCTATTTTTAATCGGAATGACTCATAATCAGATTATCGGCTGCTATTAACGCCTGTAAGTGCTTTTTTATCTGCCTGTCGTAATCGCTTCTGGGTAGATCTTTGGAAATACGGTGAATTGAACGTGTTTTTTTGTCTGTGTAGGGGAAGGTGATATAGTGATTCCCCCTGTTCAAATTGGTTGAGAATTCATACTTTTTAGACAAGTCAAACAAGAGTTTAGCGGTTGCTTTTAGGCGCTCATCTCTGTCTGGAATGGCGTTGCTTTTCCTGATCCTGGCAGCGATATGACCCGCATTATCTCTGCTATGTTTTTGCGGAAAAATAGGGTTAGCGTGAATGATCAGGTTGCCATTACTATCGGAGTCAAAGCTGATGAGTTTATGCTCACCTGATGCTTGCTGGGCAGCCATAGTATGTGGCGTTATTAAGAGTGATATAAGCAGGGTCAGATTGATAATAAACGAGTTCAAAATACACATCCTTATGGCTTTTTGAGATTGGTCGTTAATCGCTTTGCTCTAAACTGCCCAAAATTATATTGCGGGTCAATGGTTTTTAATGCGGATTAAGCCATTTTTTCACGGGTAGGAATTGCAAATTGAATATCTAATCCGGCAGTCACCTTTTCAGTGAAAGAGTGTCGATAATAGAGGTTTTTATCTCACATTTTCATGTATATAAAACACCTTGTTCCCATATGATTTTTTGCGTGACTTTTAAGTGTTTTAAAACGTTAAAACCTGCTTTTCGTATGGACTATAGCTATATTCGTTACTTATGTTTTATATCAATGTTTACCCCTTTAAATACCCTTGGGTGAGTCTGTTGTTAACTATACTTCTTAGACGAATTATTGAACAAAATAGTTCGGGGTTTACACCTAATGTAAGGAGTAATTTAAAGGAGTAAGTTATGAAGTTTAAATTTATTCTTTCGATGTTGTTATCGATCCTATCACTGGTCGCTAATGCACAAAGCGATGAGCAAGTGGTAACTGTGTATTTTGCCGGTACCTTAATGGAGGAGGGAGATTGGGATGAAGGTAATAATGTTCACTTTTCAGAACCTGAAACCTTAGCTACCCTCTATAAACTTCAGGTTGAAGGAGGGAATCAGTACAAGATATTTGTCGATGGTTTTCAATTGAGTTTCTTGGATTGGGGCGCGATAGCTCCTATTTGGGAAGATAAGTTTTCAGAAGCTCATAGCAAACTGGAATTGGTTATCGATAGCTTTCCTGAGGAGGTGTCTGATTCATGTGAGCTGACACCCTGTATCATACTTAATTTAGTGGGGTTCAGCCGAGGCGGGGCTTCGACTCTGCACTTTGCCCATACAATCTCAAATGAGGAGGATTACGTTGACTTGAAATCTAAGGTTAAAAAAATCAACATATTGAATTTCGATCCGGTTCCAGGAGCGGCAGGCATGAGTGCGGAAGTATTCAACCTTCCGGATGATGTTGAGTATCTGGGATTCTATTCTGTTGATGAGCGCACTCAGTTCTTCGCCCCGGTATTCCCCACCCCTGGAGCGGCTCATTTTGACGCATTTACGGTTCCGGGTAGCCATGAAACTATGGTCGGTAATATCTATAAAGGCGGACACAGAAACTTGCTGCCTCTTTTTTTCCCTTACGGAAAGGATGAAGATATACGCGTGGTCTCTATGGTGCTTAAGATTGTTGCGACTGAGCTCTTGGGCTCTTCCGACTGGGGACACGTTAGGTTTATTGACGACCTGTTACACATGGCGCGGGACTTGAGTTGGTACGATGAGGTGACCGACACAGATGGCGATGGTAGCATAGGGATCGAGGAACTTGAGAGCTATTTTACCGGCAAGTTAGCGTCTATCTATACCGTGTTAGGTCCCGATCCCACTTCTGCGCTTCCATCATATTCTGACCTGATGCGTGCAGAGTCCTTCCTGCCTACGCTTTGGCGTGAATATTGGCTTTTGTTTTGCCTTCCTGAGTCACTCCCAAACTTTGTCTCTGTCATCTTGCCGCGTTGTGTTTACCACAGGCCCGGAGGCTATGGTGGGTTGCTTGGTATTTCAGATCGCAGCCTGAATGAAACTGGCGCTCCTGAATATCCCTTGAATGCTCTGGATGGGAGTGATTACAAGATCTGGAACCTGTTGCTTGAAAGAGGTAGCCTGGATATCGATGAAGATATTGTCGATTACAACGAGGATAACTGTCCATTCGACTTCAACCCGGAACAGGTTAACACCGACGGCGATCTGTTAGGTGATATCTGCGATGCGGATATGGATGGTGATGGGATTGAAAATGAGTCAGACAACTGTCCGCTTGTCTCTAATATCGACCAAGCTGACTTTGATGATGATGGACTGGGTGATGTGTGTGATCTCGACACCGACAATGATGAGATTAATGATGACTTGGATCTGTGTCTTTATACTCACGCTGATGCCACAGTGAACGCCAGCGGTTGCAGTCTTGCGCAATTAGTACCTTGTGAGGGGCCGGATGAGAAGACTAGCTGGAAGAATCATGGTCAGTATGTCTCTAAAATGGCGAAGGAAGCTAAAATCTTCCGTAAGCAGGAGTTGATAAACCAGTGGGAGTTTTTGACTATCATGCAGGCGGCTGCCCAATCGACTTGTGGCAAGTAATATAAAGTCAGGTAACGCTTCCGGTTTCTATTGAGCTCAGACAATAAAGGCTTCTGCAATATGCAGAAGCCTTTTTATATTTAGCCGTGTTGGTCTTCGTTTCTTATATCAAAAATGTGACTAGGCATTGGCCGTCGACCGGATGGCGGCCTCGATTCGATCCCGAACCTGACGTGACTTTTCACCTTTAAATATCTCAAACAACAGGGTTGCATCGGATTGTCGGGCTAAGATGTCCACTAAGGCGATGCGGTTATTAACACGCAGGAAAGTGAGTATCGGCTTAAGCTCCCCTTGGCGCGCGAGCGAAGCCAGATAGTCACCCATACAGTTGTGGTAGTTTTTAATCGCAAACAGGACAATCAATTCACGTTTAATTTCATGGCTCAGTAGCCAATCCATCAGCTTGCTATAGGCTTGCTCTTCATAGTCATCGCTATCTAACGTTAAGCGGGTGGCCAAATCGACAGTGCCGTCACGGACGAACCCGTCCATATGGCCCTCGACCAACTGCTCCATGATCACCTTGTAAGCACGATAGCTGTGGTTAGTCAGGAGTAACATGAGTCGTTCACGGCGTGCTGCATCGATGCGCCACAAGAACTGCCCCAGACTATAGGTACGATACTCATCGACACCGATGACGGTTTCTTCGCGCATATAAGCGTTGAAAAGTGGTGCGATTATCTCATAGCTGGTTTCACCCAGGATATAGGACCAAAGCGTCTGCTCGATGATATGTTGTCGTTCTGCAAGGCCCGGTAGTTTTTGGACGGCATCTATCACCAAACGAGCATCGACACTGCTATCTAAGATGAGTAGTTGCCCGCCCAGATAGAGCTGCTCACGGGCGACCATCTCTTTATCGAGGACTAATAGCTGCAGTTCATCGCCGACACGTTGTGCTATCGTGGCATTTATCCAGCTCATACCGGCGCAATGACGAGTTTGGCTTATGTCGGCCTCGGGGTGTATCTGAAGCGGTAGTCTCAATTTTTTGGGGAGATCGTCCGGGTCGCTGATATGGTCGAAGAAGAGCGTCGAGGATTGGAACTGATATGCTATAACCTCTTCCCAAGACTGGCTATTTAATGCAATAAAGTGACTCATGCATTGTCTGAAATCATTGTCTAATGTGAAGGGGTACTCGGGGAAGCGCAGGGCGACATCCTGATGAAATTTGAGCTTATGCATCTGATAGGTATAGTCCAGCCCCCTCAATAAGGCCTGAGCGTGGCGTTTATTCGTGGCACCTATCATGCTTAGCTTTTCATCATTAGACGTATTGTCCTCTATCTGCTCAACGAGTGCCAAATAGTCTGCTTCACGACTCGTGTTGTCGATAGACTGCTCGACCTGAAAAGCCAGAGTATAGTCCAGGGCTATACCGTGACGATTAAGCATCTCGTAGAAGTTTATCTCCTCCAGCTGATTATCAAACCTTAAGCTGAAATCATGAGTGCTGTATAGACGGCTGATATGGCGGATCATCTTTGTCGGCGCCATGGTTATCAGCAGTTGCCACAAACGGTTGGCGATGTTTGCCTCAGGCAGCGGTACCTGTTTCAACCAGAAACAGATCACAGCCACACGTTGATAGTCATCGTCGTAGTCATTAAGGAAGTGATAACCAATCTGCTTCTCGCTGATTTTGGGGAAGTAGAGATTGGACTGGCGACATATCTCGTCTCTGTGCAGATGCTTGTCGAATAACGCGATTACCGCTTTTTGACTGAGCTCTGTTTCATCTTGAGTGAAGAAGCTTCTGATCTGCTCAAGCTCTGTTTGGCTAAAGCCTTTCTTTTCGAAGTGCCCCTCACCCTGGATCTCCGCTCGCTCGAGCAGTAAGGCTAAGGCGCGATCGAAGATGCCGCTTAAGCTTGTCTGTAGCGCTGTAGTATAGCTGTCATGAGTCTGGTTTTTGTAGTCTCTTTGCAGCAGGTAGGCTTTCAGTGTGTCTGTGCCCAGATTGTTCTCATGCCATTTTGAGGTGTCACAGCACTCACGCTGGCTGAATAGTTTATCGGCCTGCGCCAGCAGAGTATGCGTTACGGGCTCATCGAAATCGCAAAAGTCATCTATAAGCTGTTCGAGTCTGCGTTTTTCGTGCTTGCTGAGCTCTCCTTCACTAGCAGTGGGCGCCGGGTCGTACCGGGCATAGTAAGCTTCTGTGGTGATAATGGCTTGGTAGTCTCCCTCTCCGGTAAGCATTTCACACAGTTCGGAAGATAAAGTTTGCTGGCCTAATATGCGATAGAAAATATCGACAAATCTGAGCATGATATGGGCAGAATGAACATGGCTTGAGCTGTTTTCACCAGCAGTCACGAAGGCTTTGGAGAGGAGTCCATGTTCAAATTCGACTTCAATAAAGCTGTCTTCATCTTCGAGCAGATCCTTGGCCGGGTAGGCAAGCACCTCATGCAGATTTTCACGTAGATTTTCAAGGCTCCCCCTATCCCAGCAGGCATCATCCATCGCCTCAAACAAGGAGGGCGCATGGGTTTGACAGTGTGCCCAAATGTCGAATGACTTCAGGGTTTCGAGCACTGATGCCTCTTCGTTGAAGACGACATATTTCAGCAGTGCTTCGCTATTATCCAGTGTGGCGATAAAGTCGGTTAGCATATGAATACCACCGAGTTCGGCTTCCCGCTCCTCCCGGCGAATATCATATGCACGCTCATCTTCCCGTTTTTGGAAGATACTCTGGGCGTGGATCACCAAGGGGGTATCGAGCGTATTTTCCAGATGCAGCTGTAGATCCATCGCCTCATTTTCGAGGTTGTTATGGATAAAGTGACGCCCGAGTTGTTCGTCGATATCTTCCTGTTCCCAGCTGCAGAGTTCGGGGAACAGGCTTTTATAGATCTCCAGTACCGGCTTCTGGCTGCTCAGGTCCTCATCTTCGCTGTAGGCAAGCATAGGTTGGGCTGTAAAACGTTGTTTTATCAGTTCAATAAACCGAGGGTAATGCTGCGGGTTTTGTTGTAGGTATTCGCCCAGAGGTTGATATTGCGGCGATGACTCATCCCAGTTACAGCCATAAAAGGCGAATCGGAAGGCGGCATTGTCACACCAGATAAATGCTTTCATCATGGCGTCACACCAGCCATGATGTTTGAGCAGGTTGAGTAACATATCTTCGTAGCCGTTAGCATGCTCATCGTCCCAGTAGGGGATAAACAGCTGTGCCAGGTAGATAGCATCGTCGGCATCTTTAGTGGCCATCATATAGAGGGCTTCTGCAGCAAAGACTCGCATATCATCGACCCACATCTCGCTGGTGTCGTTTTCAAAGCGGGCATAGTTAACCATGGCTTGGGCGGTGCGGCGTAACTGTGGCTTGAGTGAATCATGCTCCAGTGCGATAGCAAACAGCAAGGCCTCTGAGATATAGAGGCTGGTATCTTCACTCACTATATCGTGTGAGTCATAGCCTCCGTCGGGAGTGAGATTGAGCGCGTTCAATGCTAACTCTGCATTGGCAGTATTGGTTAGTTGCAGGTGCTCTCTTTTTCCCGAACTTATATCCATAAAGGCGATATCAAACTGGCTGTCTTTGAAAGCCTGATGGCCATCTAGCAGAGTCTGATATTCACTTAATGCCTGCTCGATACTGTTGATGTCGGTGCGATTGAATTCGATGATCTGAGATTTTGGAAATGAGTCCATCTTAACGTCCTGTTAAATCTAAAGGCGGCCTGATTGGCAAGGGGAGAATGCTTTAGTAATGTGCGGGATAATATCTGATTACCGCATAAATAACAGTTGCTTGCGTGTAAATTATTTGAGGCCTGTTTGTTAATCCATGAGCGGGGGCTGAAATCTACTTTCTTGAAAGGCCTATTTAAAAATGGCATTATTCGAAAAAAGGAATTTTTATGTCTATAAAAACATTAAAAGCAGTCGTTAAGTTTAATGAAAATCAAAGGATTGCCCCTCGATTTATCCTCACATATTTGGTGATTTGGTTTGTTTGGCATAACCAACTGTTCACCAGCTTCTTTACAACCAGCGGCGATTTTCTGACAAGAGCAAATGTGGCACTGGCATCAGTTACCGATAACCATTACCTCATTGTTCTGGCTATAACTTGTTTCTTTTATATGGCGCGATTGGGTTATTATTTTTTGAAGAATAAAACTCAGGCTCTGTTAGAGGAAGACGATATTGCCGAGATTGAGGTTGGCAGTGATCAACGCTTTGCAAAAAGTGAAGATATCGACAGATTAATGTCCATGATTACCGATCTTAAAACTCAATTGGCGGCAACGAAAGAGAGAGAACAAAAGACGAACGCTGACAAAAATTTACTGATTAAAAAGTTCCTGGCCTTACGAACAGAGTTAGACGAAGTGACGGCCGAAAATATCCTCTTAAATAAGTCTAATAAAGCGCTGAAGGCTCGACTCGTTGAAAACTGCGACATGGAAACGGGTGTATTAGAGCCGAGCTGATAATGATTACTTAAGATTAAGAGGTCGGTTTATCCACTTTTTCAGATTTTGTTAATGCCTATCATGCCGGCTAATACCTAGCTGGCTCGCCTGTTGTCATCCCTTACTTCTGCTTTAACTCTATCCTCTGGGCGATGTCGCGTAAGCGAGTTTAGCCGTCGCAATATATTAACTCAAACGCCATGACTCTTTAGACCCCTTGATTCCTGAACCCTTTTATTCGTCAATATCTGTTGGTCATATATACTTTATTTAACCGTGAATAAACATGGGTCACCATCTGAATGAAGTCTCGGGTTCCCTCATTTGAAACTCAATTGATAAAAGAGATGCAGCTCTACCTGCTCAACTCCGTTGGGTGGGTAATGAAGATGTCTATATTGCTGCTCTCGGTGATCATTATCCACACCTATTTCTTACCCGATGGGCTCTTTGTATTACGGCAGGCACTTCCCTGGTTTATTCCACTACTGCTCACCATTGGAATGCGTTTCCTGCTCATCAAGAGGACTGGTTTTAAACAATTAGACTTGAATCATTTTTATATTTTTCTGTTGCTATTTGATTTCACTTGGCTGCTTGTATTCTGGGGACTCAGAGATGGAATGGATGAAACACTCGTTGCAATAGAAGCGATGTTCGACATCCTGATACTGACCTGGGCCATAGCGCTGTTTCCCAACAGGAAGGCAATGCTTATCGCAACAGTGCCCCTGATGGTCAGCGTCTGCGCGATACGGTTAAATGCTTATCCTCAATCGCCCCTGTTTCCTATTACCAAACTATTATGTTTCGTCGCTATCGTATCGACCGGACAGAAAATTATGGAGTCCTGGTTTATCAAGGCGGTAAGTCGAGATGTTGAAAACAAGAAATTAGTCATACAATTCAGACGGCTGGCATTAATCGATGGTTTAACACAACTGAGTAATCGACGACAGTTCGATACCATACTGGAACAGGAGATCAGAGCGGCAGAAAGAAATCATAATCCGCTGAGCCTGATCATGATGGATATCGATTTTTTTAAGCGCTTCAATGACAGTGCCGGGCACTCTGCCGGAGATGAGTGTCTCATTGCCGTAGCACAGGTACTGACAGAAACGGTTAAGCGTCCTCGGGATCTGGTGAGCCGCTACGGTGGTGAAGAGTTTGTGATTGTACTGCCATCTACCGACCTTTCAGGTGCCGCCAAGGTTGCCGAGACGACAAGAAGTGCTTTAGCAACCAGGGCACTCCCCCATCCAAGTTCAGATGTCAGCCCATGGGTGACCATGTCTCAAGGAGTATGCCTGTGGCAATCTGGTATGAGTTCTGAGGCGTTAATCATTGCTGCTGATGAACAGTTATATCGTGCGAAGCAAGCCGGACGAGACCAATTTAAAGTGAATGGCTAAACCCGTAACTCATCAACTCTGAAAGATGTCTGTTCCAACTGTTTAGCTTGCGACTGAGCTTTCGAATAGCTACCTGTCATAGTTTGATCAAAGTGCTCTGCAATCTGTTTATTGCTGAGTTCAGACAGGTTTAGAGCTGCCACCTGATTCAGGGGCTTTCTAATCCCGATAGTGAAGCTACACTTCAATGATAAACGGTTATCCCCCTTGTTAACTTTTGATAAACCACAGGAGTAAACCATGAAAGTTATTGCTTTTTCCGCAACCAATTACAAGAAATCCATTAATAAACAATTAGTAGAGTATGCTGCGTCTCTCTAACTAAGGTTGAGGTTGAAGTACTGGACTTAAATGACTACGAGTTGCCTCTCTATGGACAAGACAGAGAGGAGGAGTTAGGGCACCCCCAGCTTGCTAAAGATTTTCTGGCTAAGATAGGCGAAAGTGATGGGATTATCATCGCCTTTGCCGAGCACAATGCTTCTTACACTGTAGCGTATAAAAACTTGTTTGGTACTACTGGTTACATCGCCCGGTTCTATGGGGGCTTCCAGCGTTTTAGCCACGTCGATTCAATCGGCGCCCTATTTCGATGGTGTTGTGAAGGCCAGTCTGTCTATTCCCAGCTTTTTTGATAATTTTGATAGTGAAACACAGGAGTTAACGCATGAGGAGTTGGATGAACAGCTCAGGGATGCGATCAGTCACTTGAACCATTTAAAATAGACTGTGGCCTAAAGCAGAAACTCGAGCAGTGCCTCCAGTGCCGGGCTCTTCATCCGTTTGGCCGGGTATACCAGATACACTGGAATTGGGGGCATGGCGAACTCCTCCAGAATACTCACTAGCTTGCCATTATCAATATGATCTTGTACCAGAAAGTCGGGGAGTTGAGCTATCCCCTGATTGGCGGCGGCAAATTGAGCGACCATTTCGCCATTATTGACCTCTATATCGGCACTCACCCTGACTTGATGTTCTTTGTTCGACTCACAGTATTGCCAGCGTCCGGGTTGACGGCTGGAGCTGTCTAAGATGCATCGATGTTTTTCCAACTGGCTCGGGTGAGTGGGACAGCCATAAAGCTTCAGGTATTCAGTACCGGCGATAAACTTCAGAGTGAACTCGGCAAATGCTCGCGCAACCAGAGTCGAATCTTCGAGCTTCCCCACTCTCACTGCCAGATCGACGCCTTCGTTGACCAGGTCCACATAGCTATTTAGCTGTAACCAGGAGATCTTTACCCGAGGATGAAGTTTTAAAAATTCTTCTATCGATGCCTGAATGCCAATCAGAGCGCTATCTTGCGGGGTCGTGATCTTTAAGTGACCTGCAATGACCTCTCCGCGATGGCGGGAGAAAGACTCGAGGTTATCAAGGCGGGCGATGATCTCCTGAAACTGGCGCAGGTAATGTTCCCCCTCAGAGGTCAGGTGCATGGCCCTGGTCGTGCGGTAGAGTAGCTGACAATTAAAGTGCTTTTCCAGATCTGCTACCTGACGGCTAACGGCAGAGACCACGATATTCAGTTCCCGTGAGGCAGCACTGAAGCTGTGCCGTTCGACGACAACCAAGAATGTTCTCATGGCGGTGATAAGGTCTATATTTCTCTTCATAAGAAAAATCAATTCATTTGAAGGTTATTTTTCATATTAAATCACAGGTGTAATCTGTAACACAAGTTGACCGGTATTGATTCTAGGTCCGGTTTATAAACAGATGAATATCGACAGGAGATACTATGAAAATTCTTATAATCGGTGCGAGCGGCACCATAGGTAAAGCGGTATATGAGCGTTTGTCCGGTGAGAACGAGCTGATCACGGCTAACTATAACGGTGGTGACGTCACGGTCGACCTCGGAGACAAAGATTCGATTAAAAAGATGTTTGAACAGGTGGGTCATGTGGACGCTGTGGTGTCTGCAGCGGGTCAGGCAAACTTTGTTCCTCTGGAAGCACACAGCGATCAAGACTTTGAGCTGGCGTTGAATAACAAGCTGATGGGGCAGGTTAATTTATTAAGAGTCGGGCGCGATTACATTAATAATGGCGGTTCTATTACTCTGACTTCTGGCGTTCTGTCACGTCAACCTATGCCGGGTAGTGCATCGATAAGCATGGCTAACGGTGCGTTGGAAAGCTTTGTTAAAGCGGGGGCACTGGAGCTTGAGCAATTCAGAGTGAATGTGATTGCCCCTGCGTTCGTTAAAGAAACTATGGTGATGATGGGCATGGACCCTGAGTGGGGCATTTCAGCTGCCGACACGGCAAAAGTTTACGAGTTGGCGGTTAAGGGCAGCATGCATGGCCAGACTATGGATGTGGCACAGCATCAATAATTACGTGTCACACCTGCTGGCGCAATGATACTTTGCTGCAGTTAACCCAAGCTGGTGGGCTAGTTTTACCATACTAGGCACCAGGTTCGGCACCGTCTACCTTGAGTGGGTTAACTCAACCCTTACTCACCCCCGGTTATGGCGGTGCCAATTGGTTTCTGCCGATATCCTCACACCGCATCGCCTCAAATTTTAAATTCTAAGGCTTATACTTTTTCTGCACTTATCGGACTTTGAATACAACCCAGCATTTTTACTTCCTGATTTGATGAAACAATCAGCGCAAACTCGTCATAATTAACTAGTATTTAATGTAATTACTCAGATAAAAGTCAATTAAGCGATAAGGAATTTGTTATGGCGACTCCCCACATTAATGCTAACCCCGGTGATTTTGCTCCTACCATACTCATGCCGGGCGATCCTCTGCGAGCCAGATATATTGCCGACAAGTACCTGGAAAATGCCAAACAGGTCTGTGATGTTCGCGGCATGTTGGGATTTACGGGGACTTACAAGGGCTGCACGATTTCGGTGATGGGGCATGGTATGGGGATCCCATCATGTTGTATCTATGTCCATGAACTCATCAGCGAGTTTGGTGTGAAGAATGTCATTCGTATCGGTAGCTGCGGCGCCGTACGTGATGATGTGAATATGATGGATGTGGTGATTGCCATGGGGGCATCTACCGATTCAAAGACTAACAGAATGAGATTCAGCGACCATGATTTTGCCGCCATCGCCGACTACCATCTGCTTGAAACTGCAGTAAACAAGGCCCGTGAGCAGAATGTGTCGGTTCGTGTGGGCAATATTTTCTCGGCCGATCTCTTTTATACGCCTCAGCCTGAACTGTTCGCTAAGATGGAGAGCATGGGGATTATGGCGGTAGATATGGAAGCGTCTGGGATCTACGGTGTGGCCGCCGAATTGGATGCCAGGGCATTAACCATACTCACGGTATCGGACCATATTAAACGTGGCGAGAAACTCAGCTCTGAAGACAGACAGAAGTCTTTCAACGAAATGATGAGTGTCGCCTTAGAGACGGCAATCGGTCTCTAGGTTAATCGCTCACCAATAGGGCGGCGCCTCAGGTAAAAATGAGCCGGAAAGTGACTCAAGGTTACTTACCGGTTCATAGTTTAACGCTTCAATATTAGAATCCTGTTGGCGACTTTGCGGGGCTAAGGTAAAATTTTACTACTCTAGTGTATTGCCCGTTATTGGAAACTGCCTGTCTATGAAAAATTTCAACTTGATCCTGGTCATCGGCGCTACGGCTTCGGGGAAAACTCGTCTGGGCGTTGAGCTTGCAAGACAGCTTAATGGTGAGATCATCTCTGCCGATTCCAGACAGGTGTACAAGGGGCTGGATATCGGCTCGGGTAAGGATCTTGCCGAATATGGTGAAATACCGCATCACCTCATCGATATTGTCGAACCCGGCCATGAATATAATGCCTTTCAATTTCAACGAGATTTCTTCGAGGCTTTTACCGATATAGAGTCTCGTAATAAGCAGCCTATTCTCGTCGGCGGCACAGGCCTATATGTCGATGCCGTGGTTTCCGGCTATGAATTCGTTCAGCTGGATAAAGATTTAGCCCTGAGGGCAGAGTTGGATCTACAGCCACTGGAACAGGTTCAGAAGTTGCTGCTGGAGCTCGATGCCGCTCAATATGAAAAAACCGATCTCACGGTAAGGCCCAGACTATACCGCGCCATCGAAATAGCAAAAAACAGAAAGGCCACCCCAGAGCCTGCTAAGGCACTTCCAGAGATCAGGCCGCTCTATTTTGGTATTCAATGGGATAGGAAGGTGCTACGTAAGCGTATTAAGTCCAGATTAAAAGAGCGTTTCGAACAGGGCATGGTCGAGGAGGTGCAGGGGTTATTGGATAACGGTGTATCACACGAGCAGCTGGAATATTATGGTCTCGAGTATCGCTTCGTTAGCCAATATATCGCGGGGCAGCTAAGCTATGAGGAGATGTTCGATAGGCTAAATACCGCCATAGGTCAGTACGCTAAGCGTCAGGAAACCTGGTTCAGACGAATTGAGAAACATGGCGGGAAGATCCACTGGTTACAAGGTTCGGGTGACATCTACCAGCAGGCCCGTGAAGTGTTGGCAGACTTGAGCTAGCAAAGCATTAAGCTGACAAAACATAAGCGAATAAATCAGAGTGTGATACAGCTACCCACCTTTAGCGAAGGTCATAAACTTGAAGAGTTAATTAGTGCCTGCTAACTTTAAATCTATAGTTTTCCTATCTCTGCCTATGGTTGTTTTATCTGCTCACTTAAGCGCGATGAAAGTTGCTAGAGCATAGGCGGCGGGATTAATCGATTAGTCGTATTAGGTGTTCCAGCCTATTTAATCTGTGACAAAAACATTTTATTTAAAGGTACCTAAGTGATGAACCCTATTCAGGTGATTAAACGCATTGTTTTACTCGCTGCCATGACGCTCTCCATCGGTGTATTCGCCGCTCACCATGAAGGGGCACCTTCGAGCGGGGCTAAGGATATGCCGGGCGCGAAAGGCACATTTGAGTTTAAACCCGCCGACTGGGTGTCGGGACAGAAGACTTGGTGGAAAGATAGTGATGGTGTTGCGCCAGGCGTTGCCGGGTGTCATATCGGAACCGATGAGAAGGGTGTGCCCAATGGCAGAATGTTTGGCGAGGCTTGTCTGCCAAACGGTTTATTGGTGGAGTCTAATCCGGGCAAGAATGTATTGCATAGTCATAAAGATGACATCGGCCATCCGGATACTTTCGACTGTAATGCCTGGTGCGTCGGTACGGGGAAGAAAGGCGGTATGTGCACCGTCGCCGCCTCGGCGCCCTGTGAACAATCTGCCGTTTGTGCCTGCGAATAGAGGCGCAAAGTTCGGCACTAAAAGCGAATCCAATTTGGTTCGTTTTTAGTGGTGAAAAGCAGGGTTATAGCGCTGCTAGCTGAATACTTTATGGTTATTCATAGCGGTCCAGTATTCGTTGCATCAGCGTATCTAGTTGCGCCAGCTCATCGGCACTTAAGACCTCTAAGATACGCTTTTCTTGCTGGTGTAATCCTGGCAGCACCTCCTCAACGAGCAGCTTTCCCTTTTCGGTAAGCTGAACGAGTTTACTGCGCTTATCCTCAGGGTTATCGTACCGATCAATTAACCCTGCTTGGCTTAGACGACTGAGCACTTTGGTGAGTCCCCCCGAGCTGAAAAGCATGCTTTGATACAGCTCGGTAGGGGATAGACAGTGTGGAGCCGGATTACGACGTAATGCGCAGAGCACGCCAAAATCGGCTTTTTGTAATTGATAATCTCCAACAAAATCATGAATGGTCTGTTGGAAAATATCGCTGACCCGACCGAGTCGTAATAAGGCTGGGTAAGATGTTTGGGCGCACTCTGGCCAATTATCTGCCATCAAGTGGTTAAACTCTTTAATACTGTTATTCACTGTTCCGTCATCTTATTGAGCAAGCATTTTGATAATATATCTTGCTGGAAAGATATTATCTAGTTATTATCTTTCCGGAAAGATAAATAAGAGATGTTCGATGACGCAACCGTTTCCTGCCAAATTAGATAAAACCCTGGTTATTACACTTTCAGCCATATGTGCAATAACTCCCTTTGCTATAGACAGTTACCTGCCGGCCATGCCCGTAATGGCTGATAGCATGAATGTAGATATCTCTATGCTGTCTGTAACCGTCAGCCTGTATGTGCTGGGATTAGCTGTCGGACAATTGATTGGTGGCCCTCTGTCTGACCGAAAGGGGAGGCGACCAGTGATGGTTCTGGGATTAGCCATTTTTGCTTTAGCCAGTGTATTGCTCACGACGAGTAGCAGTATCGAAATCTTGTGGTTATGGCGCGCTGTTCAAGCGGTAGGGGGCGGCATTGCGCTCGTTGGGGTTCCTGCGACGATACGCGATAACGCCAATGGCGCTGAGGCTGCAAAACTCTTCTCGCTGGTTGCGCTCATCACTATGATCGCACCATCTATCGCACCGAGCGTCGGTACATTAATTTTATCCCTTGCCGATTGGCGAGCGATCTTCTACTTCCTCGCCCTTACCGCTGTGCTTGTGATCGGACAGGCAGTTGCGTTTATTCCCTCTGAGGCGGCCAGTGTTAAAAAGGCGACGGGTGGTCATCGAGGGTTAGGGTTTATCGGGGTGCTTAAGGAGAGGCGTGCCCTCGGGTATATGATAGCTCAGGCGTTTGCTTATAGCGTGATGATGATCTTTCTTGCCAACGCCTCGATGATCTACATGGGTTTTTTTGGTGTGTCGGCCGAGCAGTTCTCGATGTTGTTTGCTGCTAATATCGCTACCCTTATTGCAATGAATCGCCTGAATACCTTGTTACTTTCAAAATTTGAGCCTGCCACCTTACTTAAAGGCTTTCTGTTAATGCAGTTTTTCGGTGGACTCACACTTCTGGCCTCGAGCTTGATTGCACCGGAGCGGTTATTATTTGTCGTTCCCGGCTTTGTCATCGCTATCGGAGCCAACGGTGGAATAATGGCTAATGCCAGCGCCTGCTACCTGAAATACTTCGGCAATAATGCGGGGACCGCATCGGCCGTGCTCGGAGCCGTTCAGTGTACGGTCGGAGCATCGGTTAGCGCGATTGCAGCTTTTATCAGTATGGGGATGGTGCAACCTGTGATTATCGTAATGCTGGTGTCATCGACGGTAGCTTTGATGGGAGCCATGCTTGGCGATTCGGGATTAGATCTGAAGATCCGTGAAGAACTTGTGTGAGTTGACGGCCCCACTCTAAGGCGCGTTTGGAGCGATAAATGATGAATAAAAAACCTGATCGTAAAACGGCTATGATGCAGATTATTGAGCATGTCAGAACCGATTTTCCTCTCGATGCTCCGGAAACGCAGATTTGTGGTACCACATGTGTGGGGTGTCCTAAGAAATTACTCGAGCTTGTCGATTCTGAGATGATGTATTGGGAATCGAATATTGAAGCGGGAGAGGTTCCGAATTTAGGTGAAATCTCACGTTTCGCTAAGTTATGCAAGAATGTAAGGCGTGGGCTGATACGTAATGGTTTAATGGAAAAGTGACCACGATGCATTTTCCTCACAAGAGGTTAAAATGAATTGCATTTGATAAAGCGGGAGTTGGCTCCCGCTATCACCTTGAATGAGCCTTGCCGTATCAATAACCCCGGTGTAAGTTTTGCCGTCTTAGCCGGACTATTTCTCTACCAGAGTTAATGCTTCGATAATGCCGCCATCGAAGCGGGTAAATTGCTTTGGGGTGCCGAAACGAAATATTCCCGAAGAGTACATGACATTATTATCGAAGTTAAAGATGAGTGTGGTGTAGTCGGGGTGTGACTCTTCCAACCAGCTTACTATATACATTTTATGGCCAATCTTTCTGGAGCTATATGCTAAATCTTTATTTTTATGCCCCTTTCTCGGTCCTGCTATCCATTCATATTTGAGCATTCCTCGATAAATCTCCAAATGGATGCCACCACCGTTCTGATAGTAATAATTCATCGAAGTGCCATCTAACAGGTGTTCAGGACTTTTCTCCTGAGCCCATGATTGGCTTGTAAAAGCGATGATAATGAACAGTATGCTTGCTAATTTTTTCATTTGTTTGAAATCCTTAATGTTGGCAGGCTCATGAGATTGAGTAGAGCACTTGGCTGTGGTCTATTGGGCTTGCTTAAAGGCGACAACTTCAATGATTGGCATGGCATATACCAATCATTGTGGTTTATTGTCGCTCTACTCAGAACTTCCCGCTATTGACCCATTTATCCTCAGGCTGGATTTTTTCCTGAATATCCCAATGCTCTACAATTTTTCCATCTTTAAGTCGGAACAGATCGAAAAAACACCAGTTATCATCATTTTGCATGGTGTGGCTTAGGGCGACCACAAAGTTACCCTGGCCGATAATATGGTGCACCTTGACATACTTTGCTGTAATGCCTTGTTCCTTAAACTCCTGTAGATGTTTGAACAGCCCCTCGAGCCCATCCTCTACCGTGGGGTTGTGTTGATCATATTGGGTCGATGAGACAAAATTTGTGACTGTATCGGCTTTGCCGTCGATTAAAATATCCTGGCAAAACTGCTTTATTAGCGCTTTGTTCTCTTCGGTTTTGTCTAAGTCTTCAATTTCAGTGGGTCCGTCGACCATAGTGCGCCCCGAAGCCGTCTGTTCGACATATTCCTGAGTTACGCTCCACTGTTCGATGAGTTTGTCTCTCGAATCGGTATCGAACAGGCTGGCAGTGACCCACTTTTCACTGCCTTCATTGAGAGTTTGAGTAAGATGAAGGAAGACATACTGGCCATCGACTATTGAGCGAATGAACCGAATGTTCCGGCTTGCGTATCGTTTAACGAAGGGTTGGTAAAACTCAACGAAGCCTTCCACACCATCCTTAATATCCGCAGCATGCTGAATAAATCTGTCACCCGTGTATTGGGTAACGGCTTCTCTGACTTTGCCATCCCTTATTCCCTCGAGGTAGAGACCTTTGGCGCTCTCAAGTTTTTTGTTCATGTGCATTATCCTCTCATTTAAACAAACCTTGCTCCTAACCCTGCTGTTAACCGGCTATCAGGATGATTCGCTCACTTGGCTTGTTTTTGAAAACCAAATTTACCGTTATTGTTCTTCCATTTGTCTTTGGCCGGGATGGGCTCAATGACGTCCCAGTGCTCGACAATCTTGTCATTATCTACACGGAACATATCGTAGAAGGAGACGTGTTGGTCACCAAAGCTTCCCTCACTGATGCTGAGTACGAAGTTGCCCTCACCCAGCACGATATGGTTTTTGGTATAGGTCATATTAACGCCCTGTTGTGCCATCTGCTCCAGAGCCTTCCCCAGTCCGCTGAGACCGTCTGCGATAGCCGTATTGTGTTGAATATAATTGGCCTCACCCTTATCGATAAAATGTCCAAGCTGAGCGAACTCTCCCTTAACCAGAATGGTGTCGACGAAGTCGGCGACTAATGCCTTATTCTGTTCGGTCTTAGCTAAGTCTTTGGCTTGAGTCGGACCATCGAGTTGAGTATGGCCACTTGGGTTAGGTGCTACTTTTTCTGCCAGGTTGTCCCAATGTTCTACGATCAAGCCATCTTCGAAATGGAACAGATCGAAACCGACTTTTGGCCCAAAAAAATTATAGTCGGTGTGGATAAATACGTAGTCACCATCCTGAAAAGCACGTTTCACATCGACCCTTGCACTGCCTTTCGGAAGCGCCTGAAGCAGAGATCCGAACCCCGCCAGCCCATCGGCCACCGCCAAGTTATGTTGGGTGTACTTTTCTGGATTGACATAAGTGATGGCTTGTCTGTCACCGGTCTCTATGCTGTTGAGTAGGGCGACAGCCTTGTTTTTGTTAGATTCGTTAATGGTCTTCTCCTCGACCGATACAGGGCTGGTGCAAGCCGCGCATACTAATACTGTAGTGGCCAGTGCCGCAGAAATATTTTTTTTCATCATAACTTCCTCTCGTTGGTGTGTAGAGATAGTAATGAAAGCGGGCCAGGCTTACATGGTCATAGCTGGCCTAATTATGGTGAATTACGAACCTTTAAACTGTTTCTGGAAGCGTGAAGGGGTAAGAAGGGTATGTTTTTTAAAATATTTTACGAAATTACTGGCGTCCTCAAAGCCAAAGTCATAGGCAAGTTGTTGAGTGGGCAGACCATCCAGGATTAGGCGTCGCTTGGCCTCTAGTATGGTATGAGCGTCGATGAGCTGCTTAGCTGTCTGGCTGGTGGCCATCTTGCAGATCTGATTCAAAGTCTTATAGGTCGTGTGTAGTTTGTCTGCGTAATAGATGGCATCTCGGGTACGCTGGAAGTTCTGTTCGAGTAGTTCGATAAAGCCGGTGAATTTAGCCTGCTGATCTTTGTTTAACCTGTCATGCTGGTTCTCAGGCATGACCCGGTGCAGCATCAACGACAGTGAAGAGAAGAGGAACATGACGATTAATGGATTTGATTGAGGATGTATCAGCTCTTTATTGATCTCAGCCAGTAACTTTTCACTGCTGCTCATGACCTCTGGGGTGGGGAAGAAAATCGGCCGGTAGGAGTAGGCCAGGTGTGTCGGAGTGAAGTCGGACAGCCTCATATTCATCAACGCCTGATTAATGAATTCCTGCGTGAATATCAGTAGTTTCCCTTTTGGCTTATTCTTAAAATCAAACGCATGAACCTGATTTTTTTGGACGAAGATGAAAGCACCGGACTGATAGGGATAATTGACAAAGTCGATCAAGTGAGTGCCTTCACCCTCTTCGATGTAGATCAGGTTGTTGAAATGTATTCTGTGAGGCATTCCGGGGTGTTGAGAGTAGTTATGCTCCCGCTCGTAGAGCTCCTCTAAGTCGATGACCTCAATTTCACGGTTCGCCGTTTTGTTATAGTCAAAGCTAACTTCTGGGATCTTCATTTCGAAACAACAACTCCTGTAATATGCTAAGTATCATGGAGGCGAAAGCCTCTCTCTTTTTCGCTATCCCTATCTTCGCAAAATGAAATACTTTCTTTTAAGTGTTAAAGCCCACGATAAGGTAAAACGCGAGTGAAAACAGCGCCACAGCCAAAGTATAGGGTAACTGAGTCACAAAGTGTCGCTGTGGCGGGCAATCGGCCGCCGTTGACGCCACTATGACCGAGTCGGAAATCGGTGAACTTTGATCGCCAAATACCGCGCCGGATATCACCGCGGCAAGCGCAATGGATACCGATATATCGACACCCACGGCTAGGGGGATAATAATCGGTGTCATAATGCTCACGGTTGCGCCGGAGCTGCCGGTTGAAAAAGAGATCAAGATACAGATAACAAAGATGGATGCAGGCACCAGCCATAAAGGTAACTCGCTAGAGACAAAGCCAGCTATGTATTTTCCGGTTCCGAGTTGCCCGGTTATATTACTCAATGAAAAAGCCAACACCAGAATGATAACCGCAGGCAGTGTATGCTTCATCCCCTGTATGCACCATTGAATATATTGCTCCATCTTAACCTGACAGAGACGGAAATAGATGCCCGTGCCGATAAGAGAGATAAAGCCGCTCCAATAGATTGCCGAACTGATATCTCCCGCCAGAATATTGCCCTTGCCCGTTATGAAACTGATGACAAAAATTGAGCCCAGTAAGATGATGATAGGCAGTAGCATTGCGCCTATGCCAGTGTTTGATTGATGAGCAGGCTGACCAACTGACTGATTTTCGGACTGAGAGCCAGGAGCTGAATCGGTCTTTCTTGTGTCGCTCAACTCAGAGGCTGTGAAATCGGATTTCTTAAATGCCAATATCGGCACTAAGGCCAGTATTGCTATGCAGTAGACTTGGTAAGGTAATGCCGCAAAGATATAGGTAATTGGCTTATCGGTTAAGGTGCCGTTTTCCACCTGAGCACCGATTAGGCTGATAAGAAAAACTCCCGCGCCACTGAAGGGCATCAGCCAGGCTAAGGGAGCCCCGGTGCTATTGGCCACAAAGGCCAGTTTCTCACGGGAGATATTAAATTTATTGAACAGTGGTCGACCGATCAGTCCAACCAACATCATAGAGCCAACGCCTTCCAGGCACATCAAGAATCCAAAAGCGAAGGTGATAAGTTGAGCCCTGGGCTTGGAGTTTACCAGATGGCGTTTGTGGGATATTTGATAGATAAGGGCATCGATACCGCCTGATTGCCTCATGACATTAATGATGGCGCCAATCATCAGGATAAAGATCAGGCTTTTGACTGAGCTTGCTGACTGAAACGTATCGGCTATGGCATTAAAACTGTTTGCGACACCGAGTAGAAGATTTTGCGACAGCAAGATTGAGCCTGTCATGATACCTGCAAAAATAGCCACATAGACCTGTCTTGTCGTAATCGCGAGGAATATAGCCAGGCAGGGAGGCAGTATGGTTAACCAAGTATTCATAGAAGGATTAAGCTCTATCACATAGGGGGCGTTTGATGTTTAAAGGTTGAGTAATAAACTGATGACATTTGGTGGGTAACCTCTGTTTGAAGCTTCTGATCATGATAAAAGAGATAACCCGCAGGTTATCTCTTAACCATTCGTTATTTATCTTCGAAGATAAATGTTGCGTCGTTCAGTGCATCTTCCGGGCGTTTACACACGTAGTCAGGGTAAAGCTGACTGGCGTTAAGAGTCTGCTCGTTGAACCCGGCAAGCTTATCGATGACATAGATAACGTAGTTGATACCCCATCGCTCCTTGTCGGTTTCGGCTCCTTTCTTGGCCGTGATCTCATCACCTGAACTCTCTTTCTGCTCTATGATGTACTCACTGGAGAAGTGCTCATATTCAAAAGGAGTGTCTGGCCAGTTTTGTTTGAGCTGGGTTAACATCTCATTTTGAGTTAAAGCGTTGTAATCCAGCTGAACACATCTATTTATGGTGCGGTCGTCGGTCACGGCCATGGCGGCGAGGTACCCAATATCTTCGATATCGTGGGTATAGATAGGAATGTTCAGGTCACCAAATGTGGTGATTTTACTGAAAAATCGTAAATTTGGCAGGAAGTAGTCGAAAATGCCCCCGTTGTAAAAAAGGGTCCAGTCTAAGCTTGAATTCATGAGTAGATCATGAAAGCGTTTCTTCTGATCGAAGATCTCACCATCCCCCATCTCCAGCGCCTGAGTATGAGCGCCAAACTCGGTAGGAACAAATCGTTTTACGCCGGCTTTAACCGCCGCCTCAAGCCAGAGAGGTTCAAACTTCTGTATGATCTCCTTCGAGCCGGGCACGCTGGCGACAAAGGTATCCACGCCTCTCAGCGCCTTTGTCAGTGCATTGACATCTTTCATATCCGGACACTCGACGAGTGTCGCGCCCAGAGTTTCGAACTCAGCTAATTTGGTATCGTTGTGTACATTGCGGGTGCGAAAGATGATGGTAACTTGGTGCCCTAATGAGAGTAAGCCTTTAGTCAGTGGCGTACCGACCTGACCTGCAGCACCAATAATTGCAACATGTTTTTTATTCATAGAAAGCTCCTTTCGGCTTAGCAAGGTATTATTTGATAACGGGGGGGGAGTATCGAAGCGATAACAAGTGTTTGAATCATACTCAGCCTTTTTTCTGACACTAATGTTAATCAAGTCAGACAGGTATTACATGGTCAGACTTAGACTAAAAATGGTTAATCTCGAACCTTAAGCCTATAAATGAGGCTTTTTTCATCCAGGTTAGTATGCTGACGGCCTATATTTGGAATTGAAAAAGTTAAGGTAATATAATTTGAGGAGGCTTTGGTCACCAAAATGCTGAAGGGAATGGAAAGGAAAAAGAAGGAGAGGGAAGCTTGCAACGTTGCCGATGGGACTTGATGTCTATTGCTTCCCGTGCTGCTATGAGTGGGAGCTATAGCTTCCACTGCCTGAGTTCGATAATAAGTCCGTCAGGGTCTCTTATCTCTGCGCGATAGGAACCGCCTAAATCGACAGGCTCGACGGCTAGTGGTATGCCTTTAGCCTTGAGGTAGTTGACCGCTTTCGTCATATCGTCAACCTCAAGCGCTATGGCTCGATAACCAAGCTGCCAAGCTGCCTCCGATTTTGACTGAGGAGCATCAGTGGCAATGATCTCGACGACAGTGTCCCCCAGCTCAAGAAAAATGACCTCTTGCATGGGGGGCATATCGACTTTTGTTCGATCTTTAATCTTGAAGCCCAAAATATTAACGAAGAAACCTATGGTGACGTGAGGATCTCGGGGAACGATTTCTACGTGGTCGATTCTCTTGAAAATCATGTTAACGCCTTTTCATTCAATGAATTCATAAGTGCTGAGGAGCTCAGCGAAAAGGGATTCTATCGGTAGTGAATTATGTGAAAAAGCAAAAAAAACCGATGGTTTTATTCTAATTAATCGAATGTTTGTTGGTTTTTACAGCTAAAGAAGATTCGTGGGTAAATACTGGCTTGAACTCTTTTTGTTACAAATGGAATGAAACCAAACGTAATAAACATCCCCGCCGCTCTTTCTATTTAACTGTAACTATCAGTACAGCCAAACGCCAAACCAGGTGACAACTGTGCAATCGGTTACCTGTGATAGGACGTGTTCATGTCCCATTTGGGAAGCGAGCACAGAAGGCTGGCGAGTACCTACCTTCGAAGAGCTGGCGCCCTCTTCTGGTGCCAATGATCTAAGGATGCCATAAATGAATATTTTCATAAACAAACAGTATCTATTGGTCGGTGTATTAATTGCGTTGACCAGCACTTATGTATCAGCCAGAGGTGGCGGGCAAGGCTTTGGTGGTTTTAATGCCATAACTAAAGCTCAACTCGAGTCTAGCTGGAATGGCCAAGCTGGCCCTCAGCATACGGCGGTCAGAGGGGTTAAGGTTCAGTGGTACGCAGATGTTTGCGGTAAGGCTAATGGGCATGTTAAGGATGCAAAAGAGTGCATGACAGATACAAAAAAGGTTAAATAGGCTCACTACGCTTCGGGTTACGAGAGCGGGAACAAGTTCCCTGTGAGGAAACGAAACTCCTTGTTCTCGAAGGCCTAAGGCCGGACTCGAAGACCGAAGGTCGTTCTCGTAGTCGCGAAGCGACGCACTTCGCTCTAAGTCCGATAAAGCACTTTAATCACATGCCAGCCAAACTTTGTTTTTACGAGGTGTGGCGTTATTAATTCGCCGGTGAAGCAGACCTTATCGAACGGCGGTACCATCTGCCCTTTCTTGAACTCACCCAAGCTGCCGCCCTTCTTGCCCGATGGGCAGGTGGAGTGCTTCTTGGCTAACACATCAAATTTTGCGCCTTTATTCAGTTGCTTAATGATATCTTCGGCCTGCTCTTTATGTTTGACCAATATGTGTAGTGCTGCAGCGGTTCTTGCCATCTCTCTTAACTCTCATCGTGTATTCAATAAACTGACTCAGGGAGCAGTCAGACTCGTTAGGTGAATTATACCCGTTTCAGAGCGAGTAATACCAATCGTTATAACACCGCTGAGTCATAACCAAGTTTCACCCCGTCCGAAGCGATATACCAATTGTCCGACGGTCAGATAGCCTCGAATAGACAGTCTCGAGTGGCCAATTTAGCGCTATGGCCTGTGGCATAGGCAAAGCCGCTAAGGCATCTTTGTCTCTCTACTCAATGGTCAATATTGGCTTAAAATTATATTTCTGATAATATCGAAATATAATTTTGTATTGATATGGGAAGATGGCGTGATGGATATTGAAGTAGTGGCTAAGGCGTTGAAGGAACTGGGTCATACGACTCGATTAACCATCTATAAGCGCGTGGTTCGTGCGGGTTTTCAGGGCCTTGCGGTAGGCAGTTTGCAAGAACAGCTTAAGATCCCGGGTTCGACCTTGTCACACCATATTTCCAGCTTAGTTTCAGCAGGCCTGATGTCACAGCGACGTGAGGGACGAACCCTGTTTTGTGTCGCCGAGTTTGACAAATTAGAAGGTGTGATAGGCTTCCTGCAGGATGAATGCTGTATCGACGAGGAGTGTGCGCCCAAGTTATCGACCCAAAAGGTATAGAGATATAAAGTTATCCCCTCTACTTTACCCACACAACAGCTTTCAGCCCCCTTTAATCGGCTGGCTGCTCGGCATCCATATGCCTGCGTCCCAGCGCTTATAGTTTGAGGAAACCGGGTATCATCCCAATGAAAGCGGGGTAATCAATGTTTGTATATTGTTTTGTTGATGCAGGGAATCATACACACGCTGTGGCTCTGTAATTTTGTTTGAATCCTTATTTTTGAGCTTTTATTTTGAATTTATATTTCGAGATTTCTAGAAATATGGTTGACACCAGATTTTAAAGGTTTATTATTTCGACATTGTTCGAAATGATAGATTCTCAAAAAACTGCTGAGTTACCTGGTTATCTGAATAACGCTGTAACTGAGCCGTTTGAATGAGCGTCCTAATTAATTAAATTGGAAACGATTATGAGTCCTGAAATTTTAGCCATGGCCCGTGAGGCCGCAGATATGTTTGCCTTTCTGGCAACCGAATTGATCATCCTCTTTCTTGTCATCAGCTACCTTGTCGGCGTGTTGCAGGAGTTTATCACCCCGGAAAAAATTCAATCTATTTTGAGTTCCCGCAACGGCAAAGGTTACGTGGTTGCGGCGCTATTAGGGGCCATCACACCATTTTGCTCCTGTTCGACTATCCCGTTCCTTAAGGGGTTGCTTAGAGCAAGGGCGGGCTTCGGCCCTATGATGGTGTTTTTATTCTCCAGCCCCTTGCTCAATCCGGTGATCATAGGTCTGTTTGTGGTGACTTTCGGCATTAAGGTGGCGCTGTTCTACTTCACCATAGCCCTGGTTGTAGCCGTTACGGCCGGCTTTGTGCTGGAGAAGTTAGGCTTCGAACGTTACGTTCGTCCTGAGGCGTATGAGGCTGCCGATGCATCAAGCTGTGGAACTACGTGTGGTGATACAAATACAGCTGCTGAAACCAGTAGCGAGTCAAGTTGTTGTGACAGTCAGATAAAGTCTGCTGTTCAACCAATACCAAGCTGCGGTGCAGCACCTGCGTTAGCAATGGAGGCGAGTGGCTGTGGAGCAACGGCACCAGCAGCAGTTTCCTCTTGTGGCACAGCCTCATCATGTGGGACGGCAGACGTTAAGACTGGAAGTAGCGAGAGTCGTTGGATGCGGATCTGGCGCTCAACCTGGAAAGACTTCAAGCAGGTATTTCCATACTTGTTGTTAGGTATCACCTTAGGTTCATTTATCTATGGTTTTATTCCCACAGAGTTGATTGCTAAGTATGCGGGTGAGGGGATGTGGTATGCGATCCCTGTTGCGGCGATTATCGGTATTCCGCTTTATATCCGCGCCGAAGCGGTGATCCCACTGAGCGCGGCACTGGTTCAAAAAGGGATGGCGTTAGGTTCTGTGATGGCGTTGATTATCGGTAGTGCGGGTGCGAGTCTGACCGAAGTGATCTTGCTGAAATCTATCTTTAAGAATCAGATGATCGCGGCTTTTTTAACGGTAATCTTAGGTATGGCTATCGGCGCAGGTTACCTCTATAGCTACCTATTCGCTTAAATGTTGCTCATCTAAATAACCAGAGAAGTCTTAGTGCCGCTAATGGTGGCCTAAGACTTTTTTGTAAATGTCAGTTGCTTAATACCAATCAGTATAAGAAAGTGATCTCTTTATACTGATTGCTATACAGTCATAATCACTGCGCAGCCTATTCTTTTCAAACATATTCACTACCTTAGTGCTCTAATATTAGTGCCATGATAGAGTGACAATTTCATATCATATTAATTCTTTTGATATTTTCAGAACAATACCCACCTAAAGTAGTAGTAATAAAGTGGTGTTTTTTTGTTAACCTGATAGGTTATGTTCCATTAAACGTTTTTATTATCATTGCCGATATAGCTCCTCATACATAGAAACGACGGCTCAACGATGGATGTTTGAGCCAATGGCTAACAGCAGTCTCAAACCGGTATTGATAGTGTTCTCTTGATTGGAAGAAAGAAGAATGAGTTTTAGCACATTTTATTTTGGTGACTGGCAGGTTGAGCCCAGCGCTAACTCCCTTCGTTTAGGTAGCCAAGTTAAACAACTTGAACCTAAAGCGATGGATGTGCTGTCCTTTCTCTGCGAACGTGAAGGCGATGTCGTTAGTACTGAAGAGATTGTTAATCACTGCTGGCCCGATATGTTTATGGGCGACAACCCTCTGCATAAAGTCATTAATCAACTGCGCCGCGCGCTGGGTGATAGCGCCACGTCTCCCCAATATATTGAGACTATCCGTAAACGCGGTTACCGCACATTAGCCAAAATTAGTTACCCCAAAGGTCATACCGCAGTTGCAGAGTCACAATTGTGGCAATCAGGCTCTCCCTTTCCCGGTTTACAAGCCTACAGTGCCGAGCATGCCGATGTTTTCTTTGGCCGCAGTGAACAAGTCTCTACCTTGCTGAATCGAATTTCGCGGCAGGTGAAGTATGGCCGTGCCTTTTGTCTTATTCTTGGTCCCAGTGGTAGTGGCAAAACCTCATTAATCAACGCCGGTGTGATGCCTAATTTGATGTCCTCTAAGGGATATAATGGCATTGAAGTGGTCTCTTATAGCGACATCGATCTGGCCGATATCGTTGACAATCCACCAGTGCTCAATGTTGCAAGTGCCATGCTGGATTGGGAATATCAAGACAAGCCAATATTCGATGGTTACAGTGCCGACACCCTCGCCCAAGCCCTTATTGAAACCCCTGCAAAGGTGGTGGATTGCTGCAAGTCTGCGCTAAAAGGTCATGGGGCTCAGCACGCATTTTTCACCTTGTTTGTTGACCGTTTAGAGGTCGTGTTATCTTCACCGCTATTTACTCAAACCCAGCGTCAGCAGCTATTTGATGTGATTGAGTGCTTAGCGCAATCGGGTCATATACTCATTTTAGCCGCTTGCCGCAATGATTTTTACCCCGATTTAGTGCAATACCCTAACCTGATGTCCGGTAAGTCTCGGGGGGCGCATTTTGATCTCTGTGCGCCGACGCGCCCAGAGCTGTTGCAGATGATCCGCTTGCCTGCGGTTGCGGCAACGTTAACCTGGCAGTCAGACAGTGAAACTGCGATACCCCTCGATGAGATGCTCTGCGCTGATGCGGCATCTAACCCTGATGCCTTGCCTATGTTGCAATACACACTGCAAGCCCTGTATTTGAACCGAGACGAAAATAATCAATTATTGATTGCTGAATACCAAAATTTAGGGGGGCTCGAAGGGGCCATTGGTAAAAATGCCGAAGAGGTTTTAGAAAGACTAGGGGAGGCAGAAAAAGAGGCAGTACCAAAAATCTTGTCGCTGTTGGTGACCTTAAAAGAAGATGATAAGTCGATTACCAGCCGAACCGCTCGTTGGTCACAGCTCAGTACTGAGGCCGAAAGAAACCTGGTCAAAGCCATGGTGGATAGTCGTCTGTTTGTCTCTCATCTTCAATATGATACCGCCTGTTTCAGTATCGCCCATGAGGCGCTACTCAGACGTTGGCCGAGAGCGACGCTATGGATAGACGATCACGGTGAAAGCTTGGGAGTTAAGAGCCGTTTACTCAATCAATCCCGTCGCTGGCTGGCTGAATCGCAGACACCAGATTACCTGCTTGCACAAGGTAAGCCTTTATCAGAGGCGCAGCAACTCTCCCATAATCCACTGTTTACTTTGGAGCCTGCAGAGCTTGCGTTAATACAGGCATCGGCAAAGCGTGCCAGTGTTCGTCTCTGGCGTCGACGGATCACCACGGGTGTACTCGTCGCGCTGACTATGCTCTCTGTGCTGATGAGTGTTCGCAGCATAGAGGCGGAGCAGCGGGCATTAGAGAAACGTTTAGCCGCCGAAAATCTACTGGGTTTTATGGTGGGGGATTTTGCCGATAAACTGCGCGGCATCGGCCGTATGGATCTATTAGACGGGATCAGTCATAAAGCATTAGAGTATTTTTCTGATTACTCCAATACTGATAAAACACTCACCTTTGAAGCCCGCTTTCAACATGCACAAACACTCGAAGCCATGGGCGAGGTCGCCTACTCCCGCGATAAAATCGATGAGGCTAAAACCGCGTTACTCGCGGCTAATAATCAACTTTCGGTACTTTTGTCGGAGCAACCGGAACACTTCGAACTATTAAAAACGGCAGGAGCCAATGCGTTTTGGTTAGGGCAATTGGAATTTATTAATAAAAAGTGGCTCGCTGCCCGTCCTTGGTATGAACAATATCTGAAGTATAGTCAAACGATGTACGATATAGCCCCCAAAGATTCTGATGCCTTGATGGAATTATCTTATGCCAGAAATACTTTGGGATCACTCTTTATGGAGGAGCAAAAATTTAGCAATGCACGGTGGGAGTTTGAAGAATCTTTGCGTCTTAAACTGTTGGCAGTTAAAAATCAGTCTAAGAATATACAACTTATTGCTGATATCGCAGATACACGTTCCTGGATAGCAAGTGCTGCACTCTCTAATGGTGATCTTCAAACCAGTATCGATGTTAATTTAAGTATTCAAAATGAGTTAGAGTTATTAAAGTCGGCTAATGGTGATGCATATTTAGCTGAAATTCTAGCCTTTACTTATGAAAGAATCTCTCAACAATACCTATTTCGTGGGCAAGAAAATGAAGCGTGGGGCTATTTAAATAAAAGCTATATCCTGCTGAGTGAGTTATTTGAAGTTGATCCAAATAACCAAGTTTGGCTGAGACATTTGTTTCGTCTCAAGCTTCAGTTGTTTCAACTTCATTCAAAGGATTCTTTGAGTAAATTAGATTCACCAATAAAGCTTGATGCCTTAATAGGTGAGTTTTATGAAGGGCAGCTGGCAGAAGATGCAAGCCAACGATTTTATATACTTACGACAATGCTTCATAGTAATGCAGCTTATTACTATCTACAAAAAAGAGAGTTATTGCAAAGTGACAAGCATCTTATTCTTGCACGCGACAGCGCTGAATTATTGTTGAATGAATTTCCCCATGAGTCCAAATACCAACATCTTTTAGCTGTAGTCGCTTTGCTTGAATCCAGAAGGGAAGTGGAGGGGGGGAATAATTTGAAAGCGCAACTTAAGTGTCAAGAAGCCAAGACAGCACTCGCACCAACTGTTGAGTTTAACAAAGATCCTAAATATTTAGTCCCTTTTGTAGATGCTCTACGTTGCTTAGGAGAGCTAGAACAGTACTCCAATATTCAAAAGTTGCTAGCAAGAGAACAAATCACATTTAGTTTTATTCATTAAGAAAAGGAAAGAAACAATGGGAAGTCATACAAGTAATGAGTCCGATGTCCACAATGTGGTAGTGGGTGTGGTTCAGGATGGCACGGGTTTTAAATTTAGCTTTACACCCGAATTGGTTGAGGTGCATGAGGAGAAGTGTAAGGTCATTTATCAATTTGATGACAGCAATACATTTGGTCTAGTTTTCGCGGGGGCCGTTTTTCCACAGACTCAAGAGCATGAAGCCGAGCTTATCAATATCAATGGCATTTTAGAGGACATTAAAAGCTTTAAGGTTAAGGATTCAGGGAAAAAACTGACTATCACTAACAGAAATAAAAAGCAGGGAACCATTGGGTTGAATCTACTTTTTTGTAGTCTAGATGGGAAGTGTTATGAATCTCAAGATCCTCAAATTAAGAACGGTTCAACTTTATAGGTATCTAAATTGGCCATTTGAGTTTAGGTTTTAGATTGAGCTGAGAAGTAAGTTTGTAATATAAGGTGACGGTAAGCATGCAGCCGTTGCCTTGCTTTAAATCATCGTGTAATCTTTCAGTGATTAATAATCAATAGAAACAGTTGTTTAAATTGGAAGGTTACCGAAAGGTTCCAAAAGAAATAATTAGGTAGAGTAAACACCAGATAGACGCGGTTGAAGCGTCGGGTTGATAAAATCTGGTAAGGATACTCTCATGTTTACACTTCCACGCAAGCCCTATGAAGACCATCGGCAGTCAGCATTGACGGATAGATGTCCGTCAGCGCCACGCACAAAATCTGCTTCACTCCTTAAACCCGCTACACAGTGTAAACAAGGGGCTAAGGAAACTGAGAGGGTCTCATCTCCCGCTGGTGCATTTCATGGGTTCATGAGAAACGCCAGAATGAAGATCAAACAGGCGGATGCTGAACTGGCTCAGCAAATGGTAATGCCTCTGGACAGTCTACTCATACCGACATCGCCAACATCGCCAACATCTTCATCATTAACATCCCTATCGTCCTTGTCGTCAACATCCGGGGCTGCTACATCTTCGGCTTTTCCGAGCGGCGATCTATTTTTTGATGACTATTATCGCAGCGCGTTAAATGTGTTGGTGCAGCAATTGATGGAGGCTGTGTTAGTGGTCGATGCAATGGGCACTATTCAGATGATGAGTAATAAAGCGGCCGAGTTGCTGTCGGGGGGGCTAGAGATTAAATCCAAAGAGATCATTGGTCAGCCTTGGCAAGCGTATTTAACCGAACCACAAAAGACCCGCTATCAAAACATGCTCGATGAACAGCTCTATCAACAACGCCAGCTCGAACATGACCCTATTGAAGCGACGCTTGCTTTACCGCAAGGCGATAGTCTGGATGTGGAATTTTCGATTAGTTATCTGGCGCTAAGTGAGCCAGTATTTGCGATTGTGATCCGTGACCTGACCAAGCATAAAGCCGAATATAAACAACTCTACCATTGGGCATCGACCGATTGTTTGACTAAGTTGGCTAACCGAAGAGTATTTGACGCCTCTTTACGCACTCAGTGGCAAGCGTGTACTGAGGTTAACAAGCCAATCAGTGTGGTGATTATTGATGTCGATTATTTTAAGTTATTTAACGATAAACATGGCCATGTGCAGGGTGACCATTGTTTGCAGAAGATTGCCAACGTCATCGCTCATTCATTGCCTTGTGATGAATGTGTGGCGGCCAGATATGGCGGCGAGGAGTTTGGTTTAATTCTCCCCGGTTTTGATGCGAAACAGGCTAAAGCAATGGCCGAATATATTCAGCTTGAAATTAATAACTTGAAGTATACCGATGTGGGCTTAGATAACAGCGTCTCTGTCAGTGTGAGTCAAGGGATCGCCGCCGAGGTCGATGGCCAATTCAGGACCGGAACCGCCCTGTTATGTGCCGCCGATACCGCACTCTATCGCGCTAAAGCCGATGGGCGTAATCGAATCAATTTAAGCTGCTAGCGTTCGAGGTTCGAGCTGCCCCCGGAAAAGAGGATGCGGGTGAGAGTAACTGATATTCGCTATAAGGTGCGAGATACTGGCTATGGGGCCACTTTTTCTCGTACCTTCTCAGATCTCACTTGAATTCGATCTTCATTTCTCGCCTCTCGCCACCTTCTTATCCTTACCTTCAGATGAATTAAATTTCACTTAATGCTGAATTGATAACCTTGCTATCATTAAACGCCGTACATTAAGGAAATTTACAGATGAAAGCTGCGTACCCTGTTATAGCTCTTGTGTTTGTGGTTAGCCTATCTGGCTGTGGTTTTTTTGAATCCGATGATAAGCAACTTCTCGAGCAGACCTGGCTCGCTAAAGACCAGCAACTTAAAGAGGTTATTGAGCAGATCAGGGCGCAAGGTGTCGATGCCGTAGCGGCGAGTGCGCAAGTAGGCAGTCTATCTGCGTGTGTTGCACAGGAGTTGAGTGAAGACCCTTTTGCCGATCTCATGCAAGTTGAGGGTGCCTTAGTCGAATCTGCAAAAGTCTCTGAACTGTTAGCCGGTATTGAGTCATTCATGGAACAAGAGTTCAGCCTAGATCAGGTCAGTAGTTTATTGCAAAAAGGCGCCGATGCAGCGGCATATGCCAGAACATTGATCGATCAGCAGGGGCTGGAGCAGGCCTTAGGCAGTCTGCAACAGATGGCGCAAGCAGGGAAAGAGTATGCAGGAGAAGATCTTGGTGGTCACTTTAAGCAGATCTTATCAGCGTGCAAACAGCAGGGTGATAATACTTAGTATGGTAGCGGGATAATATCTCGTCTTGTCAATTTTAGTCATCAGAAAGCCCGCGTTATGCGGGCTTTCTGTTATCTGAATAAGTTAAAACCCCATCTTCCAGTTAACCTCTTCGCCGACGAAGAAAGACCGTTGACCCTCTAGGTTTCTCTTTGACTTGGATACTGGCTTGTTGTTCGTTATTTTCACCAATGATTTCTCAGCTTTACCCGTAACTGTACGATTAGGTTGGGATTAGATCGGGATCGCAAACTTTTTTGATGCGATACATATACTAGCCTAACCAGTCAGAGCTATTAACTTGGTTAGCCATGGACCGGCAAAGGCTGACCACTTCTAACATGTCAATCACGAGTACTATATGACTATCTCTATAGGAAAAAATTATCTAGGCGCACTCATTCTCGCATCTCTGTTCATTCCAAAAATATCTCAGTCATCAGAGGTGTTTAATTACCAGGACTTTGCAGATTCGTTTTCGACTATAGAGACCATCGCAGGCAAAGGGGATGATGGTGATAAGTATCATAACGGCTGGAAGACTAGTTTTGAAAATAGACAGGCCAAGCAGGCTGAGCTTTCGAGACCACATCAGGCAATATCTGATTCGGCTGGAAATATATATATCGCCGATAAAGATGCGCATGCGATCAGGAAGATAGATCTGAAGGGAATGATTTCAACCTATGTCGGAACCAATGAATCTGGTTTAAACGGTGACGGTTTGTATCGAACCCAAACCCAACTTTCATTTCCTAATGGTATCTGGTTAACGTCCAATGAAACGCTTTTCATATTAGACTCTGGCAATGACATGGTCAGGAAAGTGAGTCTTGATGGGGCTGTAACCACTTTGTTTACTGATGAAGACGGTATTAAAACCGGCCGAGGTATTTGGGTTAGTGACGATGAGTCCACTGTCTATTACTCCTCAGGTTCAGAGTTAAAGCTGTGGAGTAAGGAAACGGGTGTACGAGTTCTCGCCGATGGATTCGATGAACTGGCTAATCTTGCAGTGAATGCTGTAGGCGAGCTCTTTGTTACCGATCGGGATGCGAGCCTGGTCTACAAAATTTCCGATAATGGTGAAAGGGAAGTGGTTGCCGGCACAGGTAAACGCACGGGTTGTGGTGATGGTTGTTTAGCAATTGATACTGGATTAAATCAAGTGCGCGGAATATGGTTTCACCCTAATGGAGGTTACTTCTTAGCGACCCATAAGGGAGGGCAGATCTGGTTTGTCGACCCCGATGGGATCATACACTTGTTTGTCGATGGCGGTAACAAGGATCAGCATTCAGGGGATCGCCGCGCCTATAATACTCCCGGGAAAAAAATCAGTGAACCCAGAGCCATCTCAATCGATACCAAGGGCAATCTGTTAATCACCGAGAGTGATTATGGATATATCAGAATGGTGAAATACAAGAAAAAAGCAGAGAGTAAATGATGTGTGGTAAGGCTGTTTATTGATTACCAGTAGATTCAATAGAGTCTACACCGCAATAACCTGAAATAAGAAAGCCCGCTGATGCGGGCTTTCTATTATCTAAAACCTTTCTGTTTGCTAAAGCAAAGCTGAAATCGGGCTTAACCCTTTACCTTCCAGTTAACCTCTTCACCGGCGAAGAAAGGCACGATGGGGTTACCGTTTGGCAAGATGATCTCACTCGGTACCGTCCACTTCTCCTTGACCAGAGTGACGGTGCTGGTGTTTCTTGGCAGGCCATAGAAGTCCGGGCCATGAGTACTGGCGAAGCCTTCGAGTTTATCAATGATGCCTAAATCATCGAACACTTGTGCGTAAAGCTCAAGTGCGCTCCAGGCGCTGTAACAGCCGGCGCAGCCACAGGCCGACTCTTTACGGTGCTTCTCGTGAGGCGCAGAGTCTGTACCTAGGAAGAACTTACTCGAACCGGTAGCTATTGCTGCGCGCAGTGCTTCCTGATGAATGTTGCGCTTAAGCACCGGCAAGCAGAAGTTGTGAGGGCGTACGCCACCAACCAAAAGGTCATTACGGTTCAATAGCAGGTGCTGTGGCGTGATGGTTGCGGCCACATTATCAGAGGCGGACATCACGAACTCGGCGGCCTCTTTAGTGGTGATGTGCTCGAATACCACCTTAAGGTTCGGAAAGGCGTCTACGATGCGAGTGAGGTTGCGCTCGATAAATAGGGCTTCACGGTCGAATATATCGATATGAGACTCGGTCACTTCACCGTGCACCAGCAGCAACATACCCACTTCAGCCATTTTCTCAAAAATAGGGAAGAGTGCATCGAGTGCCTTCACCGCCGCATCTGAGTTAGTGGTTGCGCCAGCCGGATAAAGCTTAGCCGCCACAACTCCCGCCGCTTTAGCATCGAGAATGTCTTGCTCAGTGGTGTCGTTGGTCAAAAAGAGGGTCATCAGAGGTTCGAAGCTTGAGCCCTGGGGACGCGCTGCCAAAATACGCTCACGGTACGCATTTACCATCTTTGCATCGGTCACAGGTGGTAGCAGGTTAGGCATGACGATAGCACGCTGGAAGAGTCTGGCCGTGGCCGGGACCGTCTCTTGTAACATATCACCGTCACGGAAGTGAAGGTGCCAATCATCGGGAGTAAGTAGGGTGATCTGCGTCATTTGGGGTTCCTAAGGGTCTACGATAAGCATTTGCCAGCTCATTTCTGCGACATATTATGCCTGAAATGGGCTTTTTTGGGTAGGTGAGTTTGTGCTATCTCATGATGCTGCGTTAATGCTGTGCGATCGGAAATAGAGTGCATGGCCCCCCTACCTGATTGGCCATAATTTTTGGACTACAATTGAGATGCAAGCAAAGGATATCAATGATGCATCTACTGTTTAGGTTTATATTGCCACTTTTACTGCTTTTTCCGCATGCCGCAGTCGCAGAAAGCAGACCCTTAAGGATCCTATCTCACGATCGTCCTCCTTTTCACTTTGCTGATAGTCAAGGCGAGGTTGTGGGAATTTGTGTCGATGTTATCGATATTATCTTTGAGGAGATGGGGCTCGAATATGAAGTGATTGATCTCAAATGGGCTAGGGTTTGGCACAAAATTGAAAAGGGAGAGGGTGAGGCGGCATTTACCACATCAAGAAAGGCGCCCAGAGAACCCTATCTTTATTATCCTAAGACAGATATGTGGCGTTCAGAATTCGTTTTCTTCGTCCAGCAATCAGATATAGCTTTGGCTCCTAACGGTAGCTATGAAGAGGTGGCAAGATCAGCTGGCAAGGTGGGAATTTGGCGGGGAGCATCCTATGATGACGCGTTTTGGAAAACCTTCCCGTACAAGGACGGAACGACGACATACTCTCCAAACCTTAAAAAGTATGACATGTACAATCAGCAGCTATTTATTGTTAAAGGCCCGAGCCATGCGGTAAAAATGTTGGGACGTGGAAGAGTCTCCTTCTTCCTTGAAGACCGAATTGCCGGACAATATTTAGTCAATAAAAATAACCTGAAAGGGAGGGTCGTCCCCTACGAACAGGTGGTTTTTTCAAAAGGCTATCCTATGCCATTTATTACAAACTCAGACTATCCTGATCTGAAACTGATTAGCGAAGAGTTTGAGAGGCGATTGATCATATTGAAAAATGATGGCCGCTATAGGGCCATCCTGAACCGTTGGCTCAATGAATAATTTGTAGTGTCTGTTTTAACGGCAGTCATTACAGCGAAAATTATATTTTCAGTCGAGTTAAGAGGACGCCATATGTTCCAGTGATGTCATGTAGAAATTAAGTGGCCCTTCAAGTAATGGCTCAATCTCATGGGCACCCTGGGCACAGTTTACAGCCAGCGCGAGTCCGTGAAGGTAGTCGACTAAAAAATCTAAGCAATTTTTGAGTGTCGCGTCGGTTAAGTTCAGTGGGGTTACCGCGGTTTGAAAGCGTTCGATGAAAACCGCTGCGGGGCCATCTGTTGTCATTGCTAACATGGTTTCCAGTAAGCCTGGGTATTGCTGAAGCAAGCCGAGATAACTCAATGATAACTGTCTGAGTTCGGCCTGCCATTGGTGACTTATTTCAGGTTGATAGATGGCCTCAATCAAGGAGAGTGTGATCGCTTCGAGTAGTGCATTTTTATTGTCAAAGTAGTGATAGATAGCCATGGCATCTACCTGCAAAGCAGTCGCTAGCTTACGAATACTAGGAACCTTTCCCTCGATGCGCATCAATTCTTTTGCTTTGTCTACGATGATTTCGCGACTCAATAATCCCGACGATGCAGTGGGTCGTCCTCGTTTTCTATCCTTGACAGACATTATCAATACTCATTAATATAAATCAAATTCTACAGTGTAGAATATTATAGCTGAGTCAATAGAATCATCCAAGTGGTGAAGCTTACCAAACAGTTATCCCTGTTCGGTTTGAGAAGATTTGTGGAGAGAGTGATGAGCAATATAGTGTATATCGCGGCGAGTCTGGATGGTTACATCGCCGATAAAGCCGGGACTGTGGATTGGTTACATTCAATTCCAAACCCTGAAGGCTCAGATATGGGGTTCGGTGAGTTTATCGAGAGAGTCGATGCCTTGATTATGGGGCGCAACACCTTCGATATGGTGCTGAGTTTCGGGATTGATTGGCCTTACTCTATACCAGTATTTGTGTTGAGTAATGCTATGACTCAGGTCCCTGAAGGTTACGAAGATAAGGTGTTTTTGGTCAAGGGACCGCTCGATGAGGTGCTAACTAGGTTGAGCCGACAGGGATACAAAGATCTCTATATTGATGGTGGTGTAACGATTCAAAACTTCCTGAAAGCGGATCTTATCGATGAGATGATCATTACCACAATACCTGTGCTCTTAGGTGGAGGTTTACCTCTGTTTGGTGACTTAGTTGCGCCATTAAATTTCAAGCATGTGAAGTGTGAAAGCTTGCTCGATTGTTTAGTCAAGAATCACTATCTCAGAGTACGTGACGGAGTTGATGGGAAATAAGCTGGCCTGCAGAGAAACTTTGCCTCAGACTGGCATTAAGAGCCATGTTAGTCAGCGAAGAAGTACGAGTGTTAAAATATAAAAAGTATCAACGTCAGGGGCCTGATTACCGTTTCGGTGATCAGGTGAGTTTTCATGATGTCAAAGAGACCTTTGGCCTGAATCATATTCGACTCGGCAGTTGGGTCGAAGAAGATGAGAAGCACAAGGCTGCTAATTTGATCTTCGATTCTTTGGCCGACTTAGCGTTTATCCTTAAACTGCCTCCTAAAGCACTTGGGTTAAGACAGACACTCAATCTGGCTTTCGGTAGCGGTGGTCAGCAAGGCGTGCAGGCTCATTATATGCCAGCAGGTCGTGAGCTTGCGCTGGCCAAGAATGCAGGGGCCGGAGCCCTTGCTCACGAGTTTTGGCACGCCTTCGATCATTATATTGCCCCTAAAGCTTTTAGTACTTCACCTAATGGTATCTCCTTCGCCAGTAGCAGCTGGCTGGCGGATGTGAGGGCTATCTCGCATCCTCTGAACCGGCGTTTGGAACAGGTTTTTGCTGCAACTTTTTTAACTGGAGATGGCACAGACTGTCATGCTTATGTCGATAGAGCAGTCGCGTTAGATAGCCAGTATGGCCGCCAGTATTTCTCTAAACCCACCGAATTGATGGCCCGTGCTTTTGAGGCATGCATTGAATCACACCCGCAGATAAGCAACCCCTACCTCGTCGCCGAGACATTAAGTTCATCTTTGGCCAATTCCGGAGGTTATCCGGACCTAGCGCACCGTCAGAAAATCTTCTCGGCACTGCTCGCCTATTTTGAACCCTTAGGTGAGGCATTGGGGCGAGAGGGGTAAAGATTAACAATGATAGAAAGCTCAGAACATCTCTGGGCTAATGACTTAGATCACAGCTTTGATATGATAGGGTCGATCTGTTCAGCAAGTATTCAGATATTCTCAGTTTATTAAGTTTAAATTAAGAATGATGCTTAACATGGTAAGCCATTGGCAAAGATAATCTTATCTCCGATCCTTTAAGGAATATTTATGAAATACCTGACTCTGTTAACCGCCCTTGTTTTTGCTGGTTCTGCCGCTGCGACAGATTGCTCCGATTGCCATGAAACAATCGACCAGACTGTGCATTTAGAAGCGGAAGCGACCATGGCTACCTGTAATGATTGTCACGATATGGGAAGCGCACATGAAGTCGATATGGATATTCATGAAGCAACACTCACGCTCAAAGAGTGTACAGACTGTCACGGGATGTAATCTCTGAGTTAGCACTTGAGTCCTCAGCAAATTTTTGCTGAGGACAAATTTACAGCGCCAGTCTCTTCTCATATCCTTTTATGCTCGACCCTCGACCCTCGACCCTCGACCCTCGACCCTCGACCCTCGACCCTCGACCCTCGACCCTCGACCCTCGACCCTCGACCCTCGACCCTCGACCCTCGACCCTCGACCCTCGACCCTCGAC